>Ga0209083_1001444_pt1 | contig 27107 bp, 33 predicted proteins | sample AM7aDNAmetaG_FD_184132 | JGI IMG/M metagenome (GOLD analysis project Ga0209083, IMG submission 184132) | Freshwater microbial communities from Finland to study Microbial Dark Matter (Phase II) - AM7a DNA metaG (SPAdes) (version 3) | ecosystem: Environmental > Aquatic > Freshwater > Lake ...
GGCGATTTGTACGCCTCCTATGTGGGTGACTTCCTCGGGCTTTCTTTCCTCCACCTCGATGTCTGCGGCTTTGCGGGTTAAATCGAAAGTTGATTTGGGTGCTGCAACGTAGAAGGGGATTTTGTGCTCGTGCGCCAGCACGGCGACGCTGTAGGTGCCTATCTTGTTGAACACGGCATCCTGCACGATGCGGTCTGCGCCCACAATGACCAGGTTAACTAAGCCTTTACTCATAACGTACCCCGCCATGTTGTCGGTTATTAGGGTGACTGGGATGCCGTCGCGTTTAAGCTCATACGCTGTAAGCCTTGCACCCTGCAGTAATGGGCGGGTTTCGTCGGCGATGACTTTGATTTTTTTGCCTTCCTCCCAAGCCGCGCGGACCACACCCAATGCGGTTCCGTACTCAACGGTTGCGAGTTCACCCGCGTTGCAGTGAGTCAAAATGGTGTCGCCGTCTTTTATGAGGACTGAGCCGTTTTTTCCGATTGCGCGGTTTTGGGCGGCGTCTTCGTCCGCGATTTTCTCTGCTTCCCCGATAACTGCGGCCTTGATTTCTTCGACACTGCCTGAAACGCTTTTGGCTTTGTTTAATACTCTATCGACGCCCCAGAACAGGTTCACCGCGGTCGGTCGCTGGCGCTTAATCAAGGTGCCCGCGGTTTCAAGTTCCGCCAAAAACTTTTCTCTATTCTTCGCGGTTGAGTGGTAAGCCGCTAATGCTACGCCGAACCCAGCCGCCGCACCCAAAAGCGGGGCGCCTCGGACACGCAGAACCTTTATGGCTTCAGCCATCTGGTCGACTGTCTTGATTTCCAATGTTACCTCTTGGAGGGGCAGTTTGGTTTGGTCGGGTGTTATAACGGTTCCGTTTAGCCATTTTATCATGCGCATTTCAGTTACCTCAAAGGTGAATGTGAATATGGCTTAGTTGTGTTGGGATGCGTTAAAGATTTTCTGTTTTAACGTTTGAAACGCTGCACTAAATCTAGCAAGTTGCCGTAGAGGTCCTCAAAAACCACGTCGACACCCCATGCTTGTATTTCGGGTTTGCCAAAGAACTTCACGCCCTTCGCCTTCAACGCCTTGTATTCTTTTCGACAGTCATCGCTTTCTAAAGTGAGGAAAACATGGTCTCCCGCCTGCTTTCCCACCGCTTTGCGTTTTTCTTCAGTGTTAGCCACAACAAAAGTCAGTTCAAGGTCGGTTTGGTCTTTGGGCGAAACAGTAACCCACCGCACCTTCGGGGCAATTTCCTGATCTTGGCGTTTTTGGAATCCGAGTTTTTGGGTGTAGAATTTTAGGGCTTCATCTTGGTCTTTGACTAGTAGGGTTATGTGGCCGATTTTGTTCATTCTGTTATCACTCAGCTTTGTTAATAGAATTTGAAAAGGGGCTTAAGTTCGGCTTAAGCAGATGTGTCGTAGGGCGATTTGATGTGTGTAACGACTTCGACGGGGGAATCTTCGCCCGACTTTAGCCGTTTCTTCCATTCTTCCCCGACGGCGATTAGCGAGAAGATGCCTGAAACCTCCGCTTTGGATTTCTTTACGAGGTTCACGAGGGCTTCCTGGGTTTCGCCGCTCTTAATCATGTCATCCACCACGAGTACGCTGTCGCGTTTCTTGATGGATTCCTTGGGAATGTACAATGTTACGGTTACACCTGAGTCGCGACCTAAAATGTAGGTTTCTTCGAGGAAGGCTTTGACGCCGACTTCTTTGTTGCGCTTCGCCACGATTAGGTTTACGCCAAGTGAGTTGGCAACCATGGTGGCGAGTGGGATGCCGTCGACGGCTGCAGTTAAGATTTTTGTTACGCGTTTGCCCGCGAAGTTTGCAAGTGCGTGGTTTGCGGCTTGCTGGAGGATGTTGTAGTCGCCGACGATTTCGGTGTTGTCAAAGTAACCGGTGTCATCGAATTTTATTCTGCTGCGCAGTTCCGCTTCTAAGCCGACGAGTTTGGTTAAAACACGCCAGAGCTGTTTGGCTCTCACGGTGTTTGGTAAGACGTGTCCTTTTGCATAGCGGCTAAGCACGGTGACTGGGAGACCTGTTTTTAAGGCAAGTTCCCGGTAGGTGATGTTTCGTTTGTATTTTGCGGTTCGTAGGAGCTCGATTGTCATTAATCGAAGTTTTAGGTCTTCTGCGTGAGTGCTCATTTTTCTTATCTCCAATTTTACATCTATTAGTTAATTATTATATGCCATTTAATATTGTGTCTTGCCAATTTATAACTTTCCATTAAACTATAAAAAGTTTCATTGAACAACGCAATAAAGACATCAGAATTTCGTGAAATAAACAGTTTTTCCCTCTTAAAACCACGCAAAAGCTCACAGTGCCGCAACACGGCAAATTCACGTTCAAACCCCTCCGCGGACAAACTAAACCTCCCCATCAACTCCTCCCTGCTGACCCTGCCCCGCTCCAAAACCAACTCGATATGCCCACATAAAAATCAAGGTTTTTTAAATGGACCCGAGACTCCTATACCCAAGGGGGAACATACATGCAAAGGATTCAGCGGCTATTCATAATTGCGCTGTTCGGCTCCATAATCTTCGTCACCAACGTGTTCCTGCCGCCCCCGATAAACTACCTGATAATCGTTGTCGAGGCTGTGTTGCTCGCGATTAGCGGATTGTTCATCCCAAAAGGCGGCGCAATGTACGTGGGCGCGGTCGGAGGGCTCTTAACAGCGCTGTGGAATGCTTCTCTGGGACCATTCACGTTTTTCTTCAGTTTCCTCTTCGGCGTATTCGTAGACCTTTTCTTATTCACATTCAAAATCAAAGGTTCACGCGAAGGCGTAAACCGCAACAGGCTCATAGCGGCGATGGCTTTAAGCACGCTTTTAATTGCGGTCTCCAGTTATTCGGCGTTCGCCATCCTACCCCAATCCGTCAATCTTTCGGGTCTATCATTTGTTAGCTTGATTGTGCAGCGAAGCACCATGTTAGATATGATGGTGGTGTTTATGGGTCCAGCAGTTGGCGCCGTGGCGGGTTATGCGTCTGCGTACCTTTGGAACAAGTACCTGCGCCATCTAAGCATCTAAAACTTTTCTTTAATTTTTTGATCCACCACTTTGGCGATTATCAAGTTAGAAATAAACACACACTTAACCCCCAATAATTCGGCGAGTTCAGCGGGCTTCTGGTCCTGAGTCACCAAAACCAAACCGTTTTTCCCAGCGTACTCCACGATTTCCCTGTCCTTAGCGCTTTTAAGCCCCGCTTCCTGAGCCGTCAAAACCTCATAGCCCAAAGTCTCCAAGTACTCTTTTAAGCCAGCGTACATTTCGTCAAGAAGAATCTTCATGGCTTCTCCTTTGTGGGCTAAATTATTTAGCCTTTACCCATATCGGCTTAATCGATTAGGAGTATTCCGAAGGATTCTGGGTTCTTGGCAAACGGAAAAGTCACCATGATTCCTGCGTTAGCAGCGGTTTTCTTCACGTTCACGCCGACCGCGTCTTCGGACCAGCGTGCCAGATTGGGGTGGGCACAAATCTTGGTTTCGATGTTACATTTCTCGCAGAGCTGGCAGTGACCCGAAACAAACGAAATAGCTAAACTGTAGCCCTTGTTCATGGCGGCTTTCTCCAAATCCACCACGGTCTGCAGCATTTTGCGTTTGTCATCTTTCCAGTCCTGCCAGAACTTCGCCGCCTTCTCCTTAATTTCTTTTGATACGGTAGGGTCGGTTTCGGCAACCATGAGCTTTGCCAACACTTCCGGTTCAGCCTGCGCGTTTGAGGCGAACTTCATGAACATAGCGTAACTGTATTCTGAAACGATTTTTCGGAATTCCTCAGCGGAGGGCGTGTAGGGTGGGCAGGCGAGGGTTTTGCCGTAGTGGTTGCAGCCGACTTTGCATTTGAGGACCACGCGGTCTTCGACGACGACTTTGCTTGTTGGAATGATTTTTGCGTCTGCTGCCCCTTTTTCGAGGGCTAATTTAACGAGAAACTGATATTTTTCGGCGTTGTTTTGAGTTGGCATATTGTTCACTGAGTTGTGGTTTGATGTTTTCTTTTGATATAAAGGTTCGTCGGTTTTAGAGCAGTCTTCAAACGTTGTTTCTTTGTGCAGAGAGGGTCTTAAGAGTGAGCTATCTTTTCCAGTTTAATTTTTAGGTTGTCTTGTTGTTTTGTTTGCGGTCCAGCTGCTTGTAGCTGTTTGCACAACCAGTCTGCAACCTAAACCGACCCTGAACCCAAAACACATTGTGCAGCCCAGCCTGCTGGTTGTTGTTGTTGTGTATAGGGAACTTTTCACTACAACTACTAAAGAAAGAAAACTAAACGTGCTCAGGGCTAAAAAAGACGAAAAAACAACAAATTAGGCTTAAAATCCATATCCCGCAGAACCATAAATTATGGTCGAGCCGATGCAAACATGGGTTGGCGAGCGCAAGAATAATATAGCTAATCCTTGAATCATGTCTGAACTGAAGGGGCGGTTGGTATTAAGAGCAATGTCAGTTCTATTGGGTACGTTAACAGAATTCAAGAAAACATTATGGGCATCAAGAAACGTGAGCTTGCGCCGTTGTATGAGGACCTCACCGCTGCAGACTGCGTTATCTGCGGCGGATCAGGCAGATCGCTTTATTCACTCAACGCCGCCCTAAGCCAAATTGCACTAAGCCAAGTGGGCTGGCGAAACAAAGTTGTTTTAACACCCGACGACCCAGGGTTCCCAGGCAAAAACATGTACGACGCCGCAGGAGACCTGGAACGCCGCTACAAAAAAACGCTTTTGCTCATGAACTCGGGCAGCGGCTACAGCGACGACCCACTCGTCATGGCACAGGACCTTGCAAAGTACATAGACGAAAAAAAATCCACCCATTTCTCCATGGGGCTCTTAACGTCAACGTTGGAGTCGCCGCTGGCTGAAATCACCAGCAAATACGGACAAGTTGTCCAGATTAAGGGACGCGGCAAAAACAAGCCAGGAGCCGAATACGCTGAAACAGGCATGATGGGCGACATCTTCGAGCTCGGAACCCTTGAACTATTAAACAGCATGATAGAAGCCATATTCCGAAACCTCCCCGTCGGCGAAGTATTCCGATTATGCGAAGAAGAATTCCAGAAAGTCGGCGACATGATAGATGCCAACGTAAACTCAGAAACCTACACTAAACTCGTCGACATCATGGAAAAACGAACCGACGTGTTCCTGGGCGGAAAAGGCACAGGAAACGAAATCGCCAAAATGACTGGCGTGCGGCTTTTCCACATTAAAAGTTTCTTGGGCGACAACGTTTACATCACAAGAGGCGTCAACACACCGCATCCACGAGCGGGCGACCTTGAAATCCTGCTTTCGTTCTCGGGCGAAACAAGACCAGTAATCATTTGGGCGGATGTGCTCAAGAAATTCGGCGGCACAGTCTTCGCCATCACAGGCAACGCAGAATCCACGTTGGCTAAGAAAGCTGACTTGAAAATTGTGTTGCCTGAAGAAGTTAAGCCGTTTACGCCAAGGCGCTTCTACACTCGTGCAGCATACGTGCTAAGTCCACTGCCAGTTAGGCTTGCAGAGCGCCTCGGTGAACGTGGACTTAACCTGCCAGAATACATCATCAGCTGGTACCACTCCGTAACACAGTAAACCCAAAAGACCCGCACATTTTTTGTGTGGGCAACACCTGTTTTTAAACATGTTAATGGCGCCAGAAAACGCCAATACCGCCCTGCCATTAGGGATTTAGCCAAAACGGTTTACCTGAAAGGAACCCCGATAAAAACACTGTAAAGTCAGCATTGCCTTCATAGACTTCAACAACTTCGCCGTTAACGAGGACTCTGAGGTTTTCCTTGATTGCCTCCGCGATTAAATCGGCGACGCCCGCATTTTTTCCTCCGTCCGCCAGCTTCTCCCTTAGCAGAGCGGCTGCGTCTGGGGTTTTGCGCGGAAGCTCCACCATCCAGCGTCCATCTTCTATGTAGGGACCCGAAATCACCTGTTCGTTGCCTGCGTATTTAGCCAGGTACTTTACGCATTCAGCTTCGCGTTCAAGCGGCGGACCCAGATGCTTCTTGATGTTGGGCAGCACCTGCGCTTCAAGCTCAAACATAAATACGCTCGTGGCTTTTTCGCTTCTCCAAACCGCGTCTTTGAGGACTTTGAAATCATTCAGCTCAAGCATTGTTCGCAGGGAACGCTTTGAACGGTACAGTTGCCCCCAGAGAACATCGGGAACAGCGTTTAACTCGCCGATAACCAAAAACACAACGGTTGAGCCGCATTTTTCAAGCTGGTTCTCCAAGGCCTTAGTGGATAAAACTTCTGGTTTAGGCGGATAAAAGAACGTTTCAGATGGGTTCTCCAAAAAAGCCCGTGATGCACCGATGAACTCGTAGAGTTTCTGGGGCTGAACGGCTGACGCGACGTTTCTTCCTTTATCCACGGGGTCAACGATTACTAAGGGCTCAGGAAAAAGAAGCGAAATTTCATTTTCTCGTTCAGCATAAAAACCTTCAATGTCAATAACAACCCGCTTATTGTACTTTGCAAAGGCATGCAGTGTTGCCTCGAAGGAGCCGTACTTCATGATTAAGAGTTCACAGAGATACCCGCTAAAGCCCCCGACTTTAATCTCAGCGCCGTAAACGCCGATGCCTTGCATGAACTTCTTCAGTAACCGAACGTCACCGCGCAACTGCTTATCCAAACGTGCCCTGATGTAGTTTGTGTGGTAGGGTGTTCGGTCGGTAGCGCTTTGCCATTCCCCCGATTTAGCATCATAGCATGGCACAATGTCCACTTTGTAACCGTCGAGAAAAATTTGGAGATAAGGGTGCTCAGCGAAACGTTCCAGCTGCTTTGCGTTTCCAGCTGCTTTCTTCGCGATTTTTAATCCCACATCGCCGAGGTTTTTGCGTGGAATCGAAGTTGGCAACCGCATGAAAACGTCGATGTCAGGGTTTCCGCTCAGCCACGTGTCTTTAGCTATAGAGCCTTCAACACGCACGGTTGCCGCTACGCCTTCCCTTTGACATTCTAACGTGATTTTCTGCTCAAGCTCGCGGCTTAACGCCTCAACCTTGGCGTATTCCTCTTCTTTAGGCGTAATCTTCTCCAAAATTTGTTTGCTAATGGCTTCTAATTCTTTTGCCATGGGTTATCATTTAGGGACAGTATTCTTTGAGCGTTGAGTAAGCTGGACCATTGGGCGAGAGCTGGCTTTTCTTCAGCTTCAGGCAGTCGGCTCTTATGATGCCGAAGTCGTAGTTAGCTTGTTTAGTTACCAACTCGATTAACCGCTGTTTGTTTGCCCCTGTTCTGACGCGTGCGATGGTTAAATGTGGGCTGAATCCGTTAGGGTCTGGCGCGAATCCAAGTTCGTGGATTTGGGGTTCAAGCTGCTCAAATATGCTTGTAAGCTGCTTTGCGCCATCGGTTATTCCTGCCCAAACTACCCGCGGATAATTAAGAGTTGGAAAAACCCCAAGCCCAGACAGTCGAATGTTAAATGGATTGAACTTCACGTTTTTCATAACTGCATAGATTTTATCCACCATCTCAGGGTTGATGTTACCCAGAAAACGAAGTGTAATATGGATGTTGGATGTCTCCACCATTTTTAGGTCTGCGTTGGTTTGCATCAAGAGTTTCTGCGCTGCGGCAACTCTGTTTAAAACGTTGTCGTTTTTCATGTCGAAAGCGATGAAGCTTCTAATTTGTGGTTCTGACATATTGTTCCTTCACTAAATTTAACATATAACCCTCATAAATGCTTTTTAATGTATGCATTCCCGAGATGCGTCTGCTTTTTTCTTTTCGAGTTCACACGGACTTTACGCGTCTGGGTTTTGGGCGGATGAAGGCTCTCTTTGGAAGTAGTATTTCAGCGGACTCGGCGGTTTCACTTCAGCGGGCTTTGGTTTCTCAGGCTCAGGTTGCTTCTCCGTTTCTTTTTTTGTTTCCAGCAATTTCTCCGTGCACAACTTCGCTTCGTCGCCTCTGCCTAATTTAGTCAATAGCACCCCTTTTATTATCAAGGCTTCCGTGAAATCGGATTTTAACCTTAAGGCTTGCTCGATGAAATCAAGTGCTTTTTGGTATTCGCCCTTGTTTGCAAGGGTTACTCCGATTAAATAGTGGATTTGTGGGTTGTTGGGTTTCTGTTTTAGTAGGTCGTTGTAGCATTTTTGGGCGTCTTCAAACTTTTTTTGTTTCTGATAGAAAGTTGCCAAACTTAAATACAGATACATGTTGTCTGGGTCCAACTCGATTGCTTTAACCTCGCATTCGGCTGCTTGGTCAAATCGACTCAGCATGCTGTATGTGGCGCCCTTCAGATGCCACGCGTTTGCGCTGCGGGGATCTACTTCGAGTATTTTGTCGTAGCATTTCAGCGATTCAACACATCTGCCCAACTGACCCAAGATTACTCCCTTCATGAGCCATGCATCAACATAGTTTTCTTGAAGTTTTATGGCTTCATCAATTGATGTCAAAGCGCTTTCGAATTTACCTTGGTTTTTATAGGAAATTGCCTCTTTAAGCTTAACCGCAGCGTCAAAGTGCGTTGACGGTTTATTCTCTGATTCGTTTGTAACCATTACCTTCAAACCTCAAGTGGAACTTTTGTAGCCCATTTGATTAACGCTTGAAACTTCATTTATAATTAATCGCCTTGAAAACTACAAAAGATTTGCTTGGGCACTAGTGTTTTTTTGGGAATTTGTATATTCTGCGGCTTTTAATTCAAATGAAACATGGAGGGCTCCCTCTATTCTCGAAGCTGGATTCACTTTAATTTAAATAGCTAGATTAATCCTGAACTCGGCTTTTCTGTGGGGGAAACGCCGCAACCTGAGTTAAACCGAAACGTGTTCGGCAGCTAATTTAAAAACAAACTCTTTTTAATGCAGACGATTGCTAATATGAAACCAAAAAAGGGTACTTAACGTGAACGTTGACAAACTAGTTATTGGTTTAGCAGGGATGCCTGGCTCAGGAAAATCTCTTGTGGTGGAAACTGCACGCGAGCTGGGTTACGTCGTTGTAGCTATGGGCGACGTTGTCAGGCAAGAAACAGCCAAATGCGGTTTAGAGCCAACGCCGCAGAACGTTGGAAAAGTCATGTTGAAACTACGTGCTGAAGGCGGAAACTACTTTATAGCCCAAAAATGCATCCCAAAAATTGAGGAGCAAAAAAGCCCCAAAGTTTTCATCGATGGAGTGCGAAGCCTATTCGAAGTTGACATTTTCAAGGAACATTTTACAAAGTTTACCCTTGTGGCTGTGCATGCGCCGCCAGAAGTCAGGTTTACTCGTTTATCCCGTCGGGGGCGAAGCGATGATCCACCTAACTGGGCGGTTTTTCACGAGCGGGACATGCGGGAGTTGGGCGTTGGCTTGGGAAATACCATCGCTATGGCAGAGAAAATACTGATTAACGACAACAGCGTGGAACACTTTAAAATTCAAGTTAAAGATAATTTAGAGAGGATTGAGCGGAAATGGTTGAAGTAACAGTTTTTGTTGAAGCTGAAATATACCCCACAGAGAACGAAGACAGCGTTAAGGTAGCTGTCAACAACTTTCTAAGCGACGCCACAACAACTATCAAACCCTGCGGTAAAGGCAGCACCCTAACCGCGGTGGCTAAGGGACAAAATTCACTGCTTAACCTGCGCAACATGCTGCGCAACGACAGAATCCGCGACGCATCAAGAAGACTGCTCTTCAAATCCATCCGAGGAACAATGATTAGTTTCTGCCTGAATAAGCAGGTGGCTTTTTCGGGGCATGTTTCTTTCTCCGAGGAAACTGCTGAATCGCCGCTTGGACCCATAAAAGTCAACATTGAAACCGATAATCCAGAGGAGCTTATCGATTGGTTAGCGGAAAAAACTTAGCGGGAAGATAGGGTTTGGCTGAAAGGGCATCGGTGACTAAGTGCGGCGCGGTTTTGTTAGGTGACAGTGTTGCCTGCGACGCCTTTGACGCTTCAAGACCCCTGCGTGTGGTTACACATGCCCATGCAGACCACCTTTATGGATTAAAAAGCAGCCTAAAACACTGCGAAAAAGTTTTAATGACTAAAGCCACCCGAGACCTCACAGAAACCCTCAACGACTCAATCAAACTCAAGGGTTCACCAACGGTAAAGACCCTCGAATATGGTAAAATCCTCAAGTACAAAGACGAAAAAATTAGCCTCCTCAAAGCCGACCACATCCTGGGTGCCGCACAGGTTCTGGTGGAGGATGTAGGGGGAATACGGATTGTCTGGTCGGGGGATTTCAGGCTGGAAGGCACACAGGCAGTTGACTGCGACGTTTTAGTTGTTGAAGCAACGTATGGGAGTCCATCGTGCAGGCGCAACTTCGACGTTGACGTACGCGAACTCTTGGTCTCCATGATTGAGAGTCGTCTGCGGGGCGGCGCGGTGTATGTGTTCGGTTACCATGGCAAACTCCAAGAGGTCATGCAGATTCTTCGGGATGCAGATGTTGCGGTGCCGTTCGTTATGCCTGAACGAGTCTATGAAGTTACCAAGGTATGTGAGCATCATGGCATGCGTCTGGGTTGCCTGTCGCTTTCCACTGATAATGAAGGAAAAGAACTTTTAGACGGTAACTTGCCCTGCGTCGCATTCTACCACATGAACCAGCGCCAGCATGTGGGTTTGCGTAATGCGCGGATTTGCGTGAGCGGCTGGGAGTTTCGTTCGCCCTGCCGACAAATCGGCGACCGCGAACACTTGGTGGCGCTTAGCGACCACTCCGATTTTGACGGGTTAATCGAATACGTGAAACGCTCCAAAGCCAAACAGGTAATCACCGACAACTACCGAAGCAACGGCGACGCGTTAGCCCGTGAAATCAACAAGCGCCTAGGCGTTTGTGCCGTCGCTATGCCACGACGCAACGGTCAAACTACCCTGTAAGCTCAATGTTTTATGCTCTGGGTTGGTTAAAGTTTAAAAGCCAAAAGCCAAACAGTCACATGCAAGTGAAATAGAATGGCTAAGTCATCTGTAATTTCAGGCTTCTACAAGCTACCGCCCAAAGAGCGGTTGGCAATCATTAAAGATTTTGCGGGTTTAACCGATGAAGAAGTAGGTTTACTTGAGAACACTGGTTCTTTGCCCATGGATGTGGCTGATCACATGGTTGAAAACGTCATCGGCGTCTTCCCCGAGCCAATGGGAATAGGCGTTAACTTCCAGATAAACGGCAAAGACTACCTTATCCCTATGGCGACAGAGGAGCCAAGCGTAATCGCAGCCGCCAGCTACGCCGCCAAGATGGTTCGCGACGGCGGAGGCTTCCACACCAGCAGCACAGCGCCTATAATGATTGGGCAAATTCAGCTTGTCAAACTCAAAGACGCCAAAGCCGCTAAAAAACAGGTCTTAGACGCTAAAGCTGAACTTCTAAAGAAAGCCAACGACCAAGACCCCGTTCTCAACTCGTTTGGCGGAGGAGCCAAAGACCTCGACGCCAGAGTCATCGAAACCACCATGGGGCAAATGCTTATCGTGCACTTGTTTGTTGACTGCCGCGATGCAATGGGCGCCAACGCTGTTAACACGATGGCGGAAGCAATCGCGCCGCAAATAGAGCAGCTCACCGGCGGCCACGTTTACCTCCGAATTATCTCTAACTTAGCCGTTAAACGCCTCGCGAAAGCATGGTGCACCGTGCCCAAGGAAGCGTTGGGCGGAGAAGCAGTAGTTGAAGGTATCGCATACGCCTCAGCATTCGCAGCCGCTGACCCATACCGCGCAGCCACCCACAACAAGGGCGCCATGAACGGCATCATCGCTGTCATCTTAGCTACGGGCAACGACCACCGCGCCATCGAAGCCGGCGGACACGCCTACGCAGCATTCAACGGACCCTACACAACCTTCTCAAACTGGGTCCAGAACAAAAACGGCGACTTAGAAGGCTCAATCGAGTTACCCATGGCAGTCGGCTTAATCGGCGGCGCAGTAAAAACCCACCCCATCGCCAGAATCGCAATGAAAATCCTCGCCGTCAAATCCGCCAACGAATTCGGAGAAGTCCTCGCCGCAGTAGGATTAGCCCAAAATCTCGCAGCTCTACGCGCACTCTCAAGCGAAGGCATCCAGCGCGGCCACATGTCGCTGCATGCAAGAAACATCGCTGTCACCGCAGGTGCAAAGGACAAAATGGTTGATTTAGTCGCGGAGCGCATGGTTAAAGAACGCAAAGTCCGCGTTGACCGAGCCAAAGAAATCCTTGAAGAACTAACCAAGAAACAATAGTTCTTTCCCGCAATTTTTTTCTTTTTTTGTTTTAGCACTGATTTTTAATATTCTAATGGGTGGTTGGTTTTGAGCCAATACTGACCTACCCCCTATAGGTTTCAACATAGAACCTCTAATAGGCTCCAAATATGTTCGTGGCGCATAGCCTCCCCTCTATAGGTCCTGTGCATACCCTTGGATATTAGGATCCAAATATGCCACTGAAAACGAGTTAGTGGTGGTAACCGTGCAATCACATAAACTAATATGCCCTTACGAAAACAGATTTTTGAGTCAAAAAATGAACACACAAGTCGCCTATTCAACTCAAACATCAAAAACTGTACCCCAAACCCTAGAAGCCCCTAACGGAGGCTCTCAAACAACGCGGCTTTGGCGACCTAAAAGAACTCGCCCAGCACGTTGAACACCACCTAAAAGAAGCCCTCAACGCTGCCGTTTAACTAAACTAAAAGACCGATTTTTACTCTTACAAATAATAGCATTCAAACTGCAAAGGCATCAGGTCAGTAATTCTTCATGGGAATGTTTTAATTGTTTAGGGCTTTTAACCAGATAAGCAGGTCTTCGAAATTGAGCACTGAAGCTAAATGTTCCAAACCAGCATGCGACAAATTCGTTGCAGTTAACGAGTTAGCTAAGCGTAGGGGGTTTTTCTGGCCGTCTTTTGAGATTTACGGTGGAAGCGGCGGCTTCGTAACTTACGGTCCGCTCGGCTCGCGTCTGAAGCAGAATGTTGAGGCAAAACTGCGGGAATTATTCGTTAAGAAAATAGGGATTTACGAGATGGAGAATTCGGTGATTGCGCCGGGCAAAGTTTTCGAGGCTTCAGGTCACGTTGACCATTTTAAGGAGCCGATGGTGGAATGCCAAAACTGCCATCAACGCTTCCGCGCAGACCATTTGCTTGAGGAAAAAGGAATTAGCAGTGCTGAAGCAGAGAAAATGACTCTTGAAGAGGTTGCGAAGGAAATTGAGGTTCACAGCGTTGTTTGTCCCGACTGCAAAGGCAAATTCGGCGCACCCACACGCTACTTAACCATGTTCCAAACCACGATTGGGCCATATTCGGGCGCGGTTGGATATGGCAGACCCGAAGCGGCACAGAACATTTTCGTGGAGTTCAACAGGCTCTACACGACTGCTCGGGAACGGTTGCCTTTTGGCTGCATCCAGATTGGGCATGCATTGCGCAACGAGATTTCACCACGCCAAGGTTTAATTCGGCTCAGAGAATTCACAATTGCAGATTTAGAGTTTTTCTTCGACCCTGAAGAACCAGCCTGCGATAAACTTGCTGACGTAGAAAATGAGGTTTTACCCATCTTGCTGTGCGAGACACGGCTCAAAGAATGCGAAGACGTAACCAACTTCACCGTCAGCGAAGCCCTTGACAAAAAAATCATCCGCTCCGAATGGCAAGCCTTCTTCATGGCACAGGCCAAACGCCTCCTCACCGAACTCGGCGTCCCCGCGGATAAACAGCGTTTCATAGAAAAACTCACATGGGAAAAAGCCCATTACAGCAGCCAGAGCTTCGATCAGGAAGTTCTCGTTGACCGCTGGGGCTGGGTGGAAGTTTCAGGTCATGCTTACCGCACCGACTTCGACTTGAGCTGCCATATGAAAGCCAGCGGCGTAGACATGACGGTTTACAAGGAATACGCATCTCCAGTCGAGAAGGAAGAGCTAACAGTGAAGCCCCTGATGGCTAAGCTTGGTCCAATCTACAAGGGCGACGCAGGGAAAGTTGCGGCGGAGCTCGCCAAGGTTCCAGCGCAGGAAATCGCAGATACCATGAAGAAAGACGGCAGTTTCATGGCAGGGAACTATCAGGTTTTACCCGAACAGGTGGATATCAGCATGCAGAAAACCATCGTGCGGGGAACACGTTTTGTGCCCCATGTTGTGGAACCCAGTTTTGGCTCAGACAGACTTTTCTACGTGGCGATGGAATACGCCTACAACGTGAAAGACGACCGTGTAGTCATGAGTTTTCCACGCAGTATCGCGCCAATCCAAGTTGGCGTTTATCCATTGATGGGCAAAGACGGCTTAGACACTAAAGCCAAAGAAGTCCAAAAACTACTGGTAAGTGAAGGTTTCATGACGGAGTACGATGAAACAGGCTCCATCGGCAGACGCTACGCACGCGCCGACGAAGCAGGCATACAACTCGGCATCACAATCGACTACGACACCTTAAGCGACGGCACAGTAACCATCCGCGACCGCGACAGCTGGCAGCAAATCCGCATCCAAATCAAAGAACTGCCCACAAAACTACACGAGTACTTCCAGGAAAAACTAAACTTTGAACAATTAGGAAGCGTTATCAAAAGTTAAGTAAATATCTTTTTTAATGCACACACAAATAGGGTACATGATAAAATTAGGGTTAATTATAGACGAGGCAAACCGGTTTGACACTTCCAGCAGAAACAGAAGAGCGCGTTAAGCGTCGAGCGTTAAACGCTTGTCAGGATAACTTACGTAAAGTAGTGGATGTTTCCAGGAAAATTCCGCAGTTAGTCGAGTTTTTTGCGAGCGGAGACAAAGAAAACACACGCAAACTCCTAAGCGAAGTCCGCACGGGACAAGAAGAAGTCATCAAGGCAAGACGCATGGTGTCTCAGGAGCTTGCTGAGATAGGTGCCATCCTGTTTGCGCGCGAAGACTTTCTAAGATTCACCAACCTGTCCAGCGAAATAGCTGACTTCTCCGAAGGCATCGCATATTACCTCGTCGAAATCATGGAGCACAACTGGGTAATCTCTCCCGACATAAAAAAAGACCTCCTCAAACTGTCGTTGGCAGTTTTAGATTCGGTGCTTAAGCTCCGCGAAACCATGATGGTCTTGAACTACGGGTCACAGAAAACCCTTGAACGCGCAAAAGACGTGGAAATCGCCGAGCGCATCGTCGACGACCAGTACCGCGCCTTAACCATCAAGGTGCTCAGCAGCAAACTCGAAGTCCCAGTCCTCATGTTGCTGCGCGATGTGTTACAGCTTCTGGAAAACTCCGCGGATAAAGCTGAAGACGCAGCAGACGCAGCCCGCATGCTATCGTTCATAATGTAGAGCCGCAAACATGCCGAAAATCAAGGTTGAACTCATCGAAAACTTCCTTGTAGTGTGGAACCCAAAAGAAGGCTCTGAACTCTACAAAACCGCGTACTACGGCAAACCCGTCGGCATCCCTAAACCGAAAATCCCCGAGTTCGACGTGCCCTTGATTTTGGATTTGATGGAGGGTCTCTACCTTGCTGAGGTTGAACGCATCGAAGTCTACGAGAACCCCGGCGAAGCACCCGTGAACCTGCGAAAGCTAAGGTTGAAAACCAAACAGCTCTACGAGGGGTTTGAAGAAAAATACGCTGTTTACCATGACCTACGGGACAGCGGCTTAATTGTTACGCCTGGAATAAAGTTTGGCTGCGACTTCGCTGTGTACAAGTATGGTCCAGGAGTGGAGCATGCCCCTTACATGGTGACCGTGAAGAAAGCGGGTTCCGACATTTCCGCCACTGAAATTGTGAAGAACGGCAGATTAGCCACGACGGTGCGCAAACGCTTCATAATCGCCGTGCCAGATTTAGCTTCGAAAGAAATTAAGTATCTCATTTTTAAGTGGTTTAAAGCGTAACTTTTCTGTCATTGTTATGCTTGTTGGCTGTTATTACTTCGATCTCGCCATTTTCTTTTCCACCATTCCCGCTGATGCCTTAATTAGCTCCTGCTTCACAGGCTCCTTAACTTGCACTCCCTTAGCTAGGCCGCGTAACAACTCCGTTGGGTTCTCAACGATGTAATTATCGCTCTTCTTTTGAGCTTTAGTTTTTCCCATTTTACACAAACTATTTCTCAATTACAACTTAGTTTGCTATTATTGTCTGGTTCTGGAATTCTCCCCTGACGTGCTGGTGCGGGTAAACCTTCGATGCAGTAAGCCTGCAGCCCTCTTCCAATGTGACGTCGTCGGCGATTACTGAGACCGCAGCGATTTTTGTGGGTTTATTGCAGCTCGAGTTAACAACCACATGCCTGCCGATTATGCTGTCGCAGACTTCAGCGTTATCGCCGATGATGACGCGGTCCATCACTGCAGAGTTGGCGACCACGGCGTTCTTGCCGATCCGGGTGAAGTCGTCGATGCATGAATTAACTATTCGTGCTCCATCCTCAATCTGGCAGTGCCGACCAATCAACACGGCGCCTTCAATCCGGATTTTCTTCTGCTTAATCTTGCGGATAATTTCTTGGCGGCGTTTCTCCGAATCTGCGCTCTCACCCTGCACCCAAATGGGGTTTTCCTCGTTTAATCGGCCACCGAAGTCGTTGAGAGTTGAAAATCCGCCTTCCAGCAGCTTCTTCATGGCTTCCAAGTAGCTCTTGGGTGTGCCCACATCAAACCAGCTGCCCTTGAGCGTGTAACCGTAGACTGGCCGCCCTGACTCAATGATGTAGGGGATGAAGTCGTAGCCGAAGTCCAAGCGGTTCTTTTCCTTGATTATTTGCTGTACGCCTTTTTCCTTGAAGATTTTTCTCACTTCAGGCGACAAAACATACAAACCTGTGTTTGCGAGGTTGCTTGGCGCATCTTTAGGCAATGGTTTTTCGACGAAGCGTTTAATGCAACCGCACTTATCGATGTCGGCTATGCCTAAGCCCTCCACGTTATCGACTTCCCGAAGCACGATGGTTAAGCAGGCGCCTTTTTCCTTGTGAAAATCGATGAGACTTTTAACTTTGATGTCGAAGATGTTGTCGCCCTGCACCGCGAAAACGGGGTTGTTGAGTTCATAGTACTCCATGTTTATGCGTGCAGAATCCGCGCTTCCCAAGTCGGGTACGTTTGGCTGGTATTTTATATGGATTCGGGGTTTGATGTTGTAGCGCGCTGAGAATCCGTAGCCAGATTCGAAGTAGTCGTAGAGGTCTCGGTAGTTGGTGTAGCCTTTGACGCCGAATATGAAGTTGCGTATGCCCTGGCTTGCCAATGAAAGCAGCGAAAACTCCACCAGCGGCCTGTTGAGCAAGCGGAGGCAGGCTTTGCTGGTTTCCGCCGTCAACGGCAAGAGGCGCGTGGCTTTGCCGCCCACGGGAATTATGACTCTAATTTTTTCTGGAGCATAACTGTCTCCGACGAGTGGTGCGTAGTTGTCGCTCAAATGCTTCACCAATAACCTGTGTTGATAGAAGTTGTTTGCTCTCCTTTTAAACTGTTTGCAAAAATCAGAAGCCCCAAAAAGGTGCTTTTGGTGTTCTTACGGTGCACAATTTTATAGGCAACCTCCAGTAACTTAACAGATAAAACGGTTAGAGCAGCATGAGTAAACTCGGCGGATTCACACGGTTAATGCGACCAGTCAACTGCATAATGATGGGTTTCGCCGTACTCGTAGGCGCAGTTCTTGCATCTGCATCCCAATTTTCAGCCGTCAACTGGCTAAACATTCTCTTTGGGTTCCTAACAGGTTTCACTTTTTGCGCCGCCGCAATGGTCATCAACGACTACTATGACCGAAAAATCGACGCTATTAACGAACCACATCGCCCCATCCCCAGCGGTCTAATAAAAACACGCGAAGCCCTGAAGTTTATGGCGGCGCTGATAATCATAGGCTTCATATTTGCTATTCTGGTGAGCCCATTTTCTTTTGGCATTATTTGTTTTGGCGTAGCAGCAGTTTCTCTGGCCATCACTGCAACCTACATAACCGTGGGAAAAAAAAGTGGTTTGCCGGGAAACTTTCTGGTCAGCGTCTGCGTAGCCATACCCTTCATCTACGGCAGCGTAACCGCCATAGGAACCGTCGGGTTAAACGTGGTATTGTTCGCATCCATGGCTTTCCTCTCGAACACGGGCAGGGAAATAACCAAGGGCATAGTTGACGTGAAAGGCGACAGCGCTGAAGGAGTCAAGACGCTTGCAGTGCGGTTTGGAGAAAAAAACGCGGCGATTGCGGCAGTGGCATTTTTCATTTTTGCGGTTGTATTGACGCCTGTAACGTGGTTTCTGGGGTTAGTGGGCGTCTGGTTTATTCCGTTTGTTTTAGTCACCGACATAGGCTTGATTGTTTGCTCGACGCTTTTGCTCTTTGACCATTCACGAGAGAAGGCGCGGCGAATCAAAAAAGTGGTATTGTACCTGTTCCTAGTGGGGTTGCTCGCGTACATCTTCGGGATTATCCGGTAATCAAAGGCAGTTTAGATTTCAAGCGTGTGAAGACTTTTAGGAGAAACAAGGGTTAGCTTAGTCGGGGATTGTTTTGAAACGCGAAGAAGCCATATCGGTCCTAAAAGAACTCCTCGGCAACTGCATAGGTCTTGATGGGCACTCTTTGGAGTTAGCGCCGCCCAACGCTCCCACACCGATGAAGGATTGCTACCAAATTATCATAAAAGGCGTCCTCGATCAAGAAACAAAACAGCACATACAAGAAATAAGCACTGAACACAAACTCGCCAGCCAAACCGGCAACATGTGGAAAACAAAGCATTCTATAAACAAAACAGAACCCGACACACTCATAATCTACAAGCCAAAAACTTTAGCTTAGAGCATCCCAGCTTACCTTCAAGCATTAAACCGTTATTTTAAGTACACATTGCTGCTCCGCATTTCTTGCAAAACGACGCCTGCAACCTATTCTTGGCTCCGCAAGGACCGCAAGTTGCCTCTTCGGGATTTTCTGTCTCAATTCTTATTTGTTTGCCACAGCCTTCACAGAAAAGGGCGTCAGCGTCATTTTTTGAACCGCAATATTTGCAGAAAAAATCTGCCGAGTCAGCTTCCTGAGCTTTCAACTCCAAGTTCCCAAAGATTGAAAGTTTATCCTTCAGCACTTCAATGGTTGGCAGTAAATCGATCAGGTGCCTGAACTGTTCTTTATTGGGCGCAAATTTTGAGACGCACTCTGTGCTTAAGATGACAAATTTTGGTTTTTTCCCAGGAACCAGTTTGGCCTCTTCTATTTCTTCGTAGGTGTAAAAGCAGCTTTTTTTGCTGAGTTTTAGTTTTTCGTCAAGAGGTAAACTGTTGATTTCATTTTCTATTGTTTGCTTGTTTTTCCTCTTTTCATCTGGATTTATCAATGCTTCGGGTGCAATTCCAAAAAGGAAAGAACGGGGCGCTGAAACCTCGTCGAAACGAGTATTGTGCCCCATGCAAACGATGGCAATTCGCTTGTCGGTGAAATAGACGTCGTAGCGGGTGGGTGAATCGAGCGGTAACAGAATATCTTTGATGACTCCAAGTTGGCGTTCAGAATCTGGCATCGTTTAGTCCCAGTACAGATTAGTGCTTGATTACTTCTTAAGGTTTATGAGATGGGATATAGATTTTTTGTCAGAATATTTATCTGTCTGAAAAAACTTTTATCTGATAGATATAAATGTCTGAAAAAGTAAAAGTCGGCTTGCGCGGGCAAGTGGTAATTCCGAAAAAACTTCGCAAGAAATACAACATAGAAGAAGGAATCATAATCGAAATAGACGAAACAAAAGAAGGTCTGCTCTTAAAACCCTTCAACCCTGTAGCTGAACTCAAGGGGATCGGAAAAGGCGTCTTCGGCGACCCCGTGAAATACCAAAAAAAACAACGGGAAGAATGGGACAACAAACAATGAAGATAGCCTTAGACACCAACGTTCTGATCTATTTTTTTGAAGGCATCGAACCCCAAGCAAGCAAAATGGAAAGAATCTTAACCGCAATAATGAAGGGGCATGATGAGGGAATCGTTTCCACCATAACGATTGCTGAAGTCTTAACGGGCTTCTATTCGGCAGGAGACACCGTGAAAGCCGCTAAAGTAAAGAGGCTGCTGTTGGATTGGATCCTTAACGGCTTCAAGATAGTGCCAGTCACGTTTGAAATCGCCGATTCAGCCGCCAGCCTTCGGGCAAAAAGGGGCGGAAGATTACCTGATGCGTTAATTGTAGCTACTGCAATCAACCTGTCTGCACGCCTTGTGTATTCTCAGGATAGAGACCTTCAGCGGTACAGCCAGGAAATCAAAATCTGTGAATTGATGTAGAAAGGTCAAGCGGGAAAAATTTTGTTTTTTTAAAATGCTCGCATTCTTGGGCGGTTCTTTGTAATGGATTTAAGTTACTGCCACCAATGCTCTTTGGGCGCAACGAAGAGAACGCTATCATTTTGCTTTAATTGGCACACCTTGCTTAAACCGTATTTTTCTACTTTAACTTCATAGTCGCCCTCTGGAAGCTCAGCATTTACGTTTCCATTATCATCGGTATTCATGGAAAGTACCAATCTTTTGAATGGCGCGCCATTTTTGAGGTTTTCAGCCCACTGTTTGGGTGTTATGGGTTCCTTCTCTAATCTGAAAACTTGGACGTTAACATTGTTGATTGGTTGATTTTCCTTAAAATTAACGACTTTTATTGTAAGCTTGTAGGTCTTTTCCAAAATGGATTCCAAATTAAGTCATCGCCACAAAAAATCATCGGTTTAAAGATACAATTGGCAAATCCGACAAAGCATTCACGCGTAAACAACTCCAAGCTCAATATTCTCGGTCTTTTTTCCAGATGTTCAATGAGCATTGGCCCCAACAGTAACTGCTTGCTTTGTACATGCAGCCGCTGCAATTTGGAGAATCAAAATATCTACGATAAACCACAAAATCTGTCTCAAACATAGTATAGCGGGTCATGCATTTCAGTGTTTGCACCAGAAAATATTGGTCCTTTCAAAAACCCCCAGTAATTGATGGGTTTAGGTAGGTCGTGGTGCGTTGGTTGTAACCCGTCTTCTGCCGCCTGTGGCTGCTTGCACAACCAGAAAGCAGCCCGAACCTGACCCAGACGCCAAAACACATTGTGCAGCCCAGCCTGTTGGTAGATGATGTGTATATAGGGACTTTTCTGTTACAACTGCTAAAGAAAATGTTCAGTTTAGTTTCCACGTATATACCTGCATGTTAGTAAGCATTAAGTACCCATGGCTCTGTATCGTTTTCAACGAGGATATTAACATGTCTGAACGTTTCGCTAAAAAATGGGAACAGAAAAAAGACGAAGGCACATCATTCGGTAAAGCAATAAAAGAAACAATCACACCGCCCCCACCACTAAAACCACAATTAGACAACGCATGCAGAAAACTCGAAATGCAAATCAGCAAACTCGACCAAGCAAACGAGCGTTTCACACAAAAAGACAAAGCACTATTCGCCAAATTAGTCAACGCTTACACACAGCACGATCAAGCACACGCAAACATCTACGCAACTGAACTAGCTGAAATCCGCAAAATGGGCAAACTAATCATGAATGCACGGTTAGCACTCGATCAAGTAGCACTGAGAATACGCACAGTATCAGAACTTGGAGACGTCGTTTCCGCGTTAGGACCATGCGTTGGCGTTTTGAGAAGTGTCAGCAGTGGCTTAGGCGGAGTTTTACCTGAAGCAGAAGGTGAACTTGGCGACATCGGCAACATGCTCAGCGGATTAATGTTCGAAGCAGGCTCAAGCAGCGGTATGTCACTGAACTTTGACACAGTAAACGAAGACGCATCAAAAATCCTATCCGAAGCAGCAACCGTCGCAGAACAAAGAGTCAGCGCAAACTTCCCTGATCTGCCACCTGGAATGCCGGGCGCAGCCAACAAAACAAAGACCTAAACTGCCCGAGTAGTTTCTTCTCTTTTTCCTTTTCTTTTTCTTTTTTTTAAACCTCGAACTAATTTATCAAAAGCGCTGCACTTTTTCTGATAGGTTTACGGCTTTTTTCTTTAATTAATCATTTTCGGGTAGTGTTGAAAAAAGTGGATGCTATAATTACCATGATTTTCCTTTTTTGAAATTTAGCTGATGAACTAAGAAGGTTACTGCTCAAAAAATTAACCTCACAAATAACTGTTAAACTAGCTATGATGAATAATTATTCATGGTCAATAATTGTTATGGCGACCAAGCGGTATGTTCGATATCCCTTCCTTATGTGCCGTCACAGTAAAAGTTATATCAGCGGAAACAAGCTAAGATTCGATGAACTGCCATGGCTAAGGCACCTCTTTGTCCTACATGCTACGTGGAAATGAAACCTAAATACAACAAGCAAAAACTGGTAATCTACAATCAATGCCCCAAATGCGGCATGAAAATTCTCTTCACCCACTCAGGCCATTAACTTGGCGTTTTACGATGTTCCAAGGATAAGATTCAGCATGCATTGGCTGTTACATTTTAGACTCCAAATTCGAGGCAATTGATGCATTAAAGAAAGCCTACAAGCATCGAATTAACTAGAATATAATGCTTAAAAGCAACGAGTTCAAGCACATTTTTCCGCAATTTCTCAGTTATATCATGAAGCGCAAGAATAGATCCTTTGGATAGTAATGGTCTAATCGCTGGGAGATTTTGTTTAATTTCTGATACCGTATGGGTACAATCGCAAAATATAAAATTGAACTGGCCAGATCTAGCGACATCCTTGAAATCACCTTCCTTAATTGTAACGAGGTCCAGCAGTCCCAAACGTGACAAATTGGACTTCAGACTGGTGATCACATAATGATCTCTCAGTATTGGTCTAATATCTTCTTCAAATGACTGAAATATACATGTTCCAAGCAGGTTTTTTGAATCAGCCAGATAGAAAAATCCCATTGCCCTGCGCGGTATTAAGAACCGCGTGTTTCCAATATTTGTTGTCATTACTGGTCTAAAATTCTCAATCTTAGGATTTAGCTCTACGGTTGTGAACTCTTTCTTTTCAACACTGTCTCTGACGCCGTAGGCAATACATGCTGTTGAGCGCCCACCCAAGGACCTATTTCAAGAAACGGACCAGGTGTTGTTCTGGAAATCGCGTACAAAATTTGCTCTTCCGCAGGATGCATCCATCCTTTTACGCCGTCCAAGGAATAGTTGAACGGTATCGACTGGTATTCGTGTACTTTTCTCTTGTAAATTTCTAAAAGAGTATCCGTCTTTCCCGTATAGGTCATACAGGTAATAGCTTCCTTGATTTATTCATAAAAGAGTGATACTTCTAATGTGTTGAAATTTTTTCTATGCTCTCTGTATTCTTCACCCATTGCTAATTTCAAGAGGGTGCCCTTTGTTATTTTGGAATATTCCGCGGTTGCTCTTCAAATCGGTTTAACTCGGTTGCCAACCCATCAAAAACAAATAGGCGACCTTACTACATCTGCCGCAGGGACAGTTATGGAGCAAAAAAGAAAATTTAAGTCCATAGATGAATACATCGCTACTTTCCCCAAGAACGAACAATTAATTTTAGAACAGATAAAAATAGCAATTAAAGATGCCGCGCCGCAGGCACAGGAAACAATAAGTTATCAGATGCCCGCATTCAAACAAAACGGCATCTTGGTTTGGTTTGCAGCGCACAAAAACCACATCGGGTTCTACCCTCGAGTGTCAGCCATCGAGGCGTTCAAAGACAAATTAGCCCATTACAAAGTAAGCAAGGGAACCATTCAATTCCCATTAGATCAACCTATCCCGTTCGATTTGATTAAGGACATGGTGCGGTTTAGAGTAAAAGAAAACTTGGCTAAAACCTGATTTATCGCTTAGGACTGTTTAGTTTTCCCAAACTGATAGGGCAGACGGTTTCAGCGTGTTCGTTGAGATGAAGTAGCAGTCGCTGTCAAGAAGCAAACTTAGGTTGTGCTGAGTCACAAAATCTTTTATGAACATAAGGTCGCTGTTGTTAACTGCGCTCTGCTCAAAAGTCAGTACGATTCCGTCTTTTACGGTATCAAGCATCTTTACGTCTAAACTGCAGCTTGAACCAATTTCTCTCTTGAACACCATTGCCTCAAATATCTTCAAATTTTTTTTCCCCTTTCCAAATTTAGCCGCTCACGTTAACCAAAAATGTGTCTTGGATAACTGAATGCAAGCCTAAAACATAATATATATGTGCATATAGCCTTTTAAGGTTTCGCGTTTTAGAGCCAGAAAACGCTGTCTTACAGCTCAATACACTGCGAATAAGGGTTGAATCGAAAAATGAAAAAGAAAAATGGCTGAAATAAAAATCTAAGGCAGCTACAGAGCGATGCCTAAGCCATGTGCTACGCATTGCCCATATTCTTGGTCTGCTTTGTAATGCACGATCCGTTCGGGGATGCACTCGCGGTTGAAATGCGCCAGTTTCTCAATCAAATGCACCTCTTGAAGTATGACGGGACCGTTGTTGCTGACTTACAGCGAGTTCTGGTCGTCAGAAACGGTAGCGCCCTGATTTGTAGTAAAAGTTTCTTTCACAAAATATCTCCTGCTTTGCTCTCAAAGCCTGTTCAACTACAGAGCAAGGTTGTTTAAATTTTTATTGCCTCTGCTGCAACGTTGGAGCTTCACGGGTTAATTCGGTAAAACACATGTTTTATAATGTCGGCTGATATTTTTTTAATCTTTAGCTCTTAGAAGACGCCAAGCACCTTAACCAACATGACCGCGATTGAAGCGACTGTTACCAAGAACATGATTTTTCCCTTAGATTTACCTAAGCCGCCTGATTCTCCTTCGGTGGGAGTAAACTCGTATTCTTTAACTTCTTTAGACTTAGAGTTTATCCGCACTTTAGCGCTCGACTTAAGAGACGTCATTTCAACAACGTAGAGTTCCCCATCAAGAGACACCTTCATGGGGGTCCAACTGCACTTGTAGCCCAACCGCTTAAGGAAGTCCACTGTCAAAGCCGTAGCATTTTCGGCGTCGAACCGTGAAATCTCTGGTGAAACCTCGGTTGGTTCAGTAGACATTGATCCTTCACGCGATGCCTGGAACAAGCTATACAATCAAATTGGTCACGGCAAAAGGAACCTCAGTCGTGACATCAGCAATAATGTACAGCCCATAGTTTGGGTTCTCATTTTGTAAAGTTTCTAAAGTCAGGTTTTGTTATTTGCTTTTGGATTTCTCGTAGGCTTTTGCGATGGCTTCGCTGGTTAACACACCCACAACCTTCTTTGGGGATTGCTTGTCAACGACTGGGATTAAATCGATTTTTTCGCGTGCCATAATCTTGTTGGCTTCAAGAATTGATTCATCCTCGACTATTGAAATGTTCTTCAGCGGCATCTCCTCAACCGCAAGAGCGCCGCGCTCCTCAGGTTTAACCTTCATCAACTCACTCCAAGTCACGACACCCTCGAAAACGCCGTCTTTCTCCACCAGCACGTCGTGGTAGCGGTTCTTGAACATGACTTCTAGGGCTTCAGCGATGCTTTGCTGTCGGTTCACTGAACCGAACTCAGATACCATAACATCCTTAACCCGTACGCCAGCCAAAGTCGTGGAAATAATGGTTTGCTCCGCTTCTTCACTGGCGCCAATGTAAACAAAAACTCCCACCAAAATCAACAGGAAATTGAGCCAGAAGCCTATGATAACCATGGCGATGCCGAAGATTTTTCCAATGTAAACCGCGTACCTTGTCGCGTCAGAATACTTCAAGCGTTCAGTAAGAAGTGCCCTGAAAACTCTTCCGCCGTCCATGGGAAACGCTGGAATCAAGTTGAAAGCCCCAAGAAGAATGTTCAACGTGGCTAAATCCGTCAGGGGGTTTCCAGTAATGGTTGTGAATGTGGCGAGCGTGAATGCCTGCGTCGAAGTTAACAAGCTAACGGCTAAGAGTGCAACACCCAAAACCAGACTCGTAAGCGGTCCAGCAACCGCCATACGCCACTCCTGCGATGGGTTGTCGGTGATTTCTTCAATTTCGGAAACTCCGCCGATGGGGTAGAGAATGATTTTTCGAACTTTAATTCCATAGTGCCTTGCTATGATGGAGTGTGCGAGTTCATGGAAAACCACGAAGACAAACAGGAACAGAACGATGAAGAACGTGTAAAACTGCATCGTCGGAATAGATAGGATGAGAACTGCGATGATTAAAAGAATGAACGTGAAATGTAGTTCGATTGGGATTCCCCAAGCGGAACCTATCTTAAAAGAATATCGCATAAAATAAAGTGGGGGCAGTTGGTTTTTAAAGTTTCGACAAACGATGTTTTTGATGCAGTTTCATCAAAAGTTGGCTCGTAACAGTTTTCGGCAGGTTTTTCCAAAAAATTCTAATAGCGACCCGTTGTATGAACGCTCGTTGGTTAAGCAACCATTAACGGTAAGTGTCAAGAGAGGGAGAAATGCATGAATAAAAAAATTGGTTTAATCGTTTCTGTCTTATTAATCTGTGTTTTAGGCGCGGCAATCTATGCTACATCCATTGTGTCGCCATCTCAGCGGCCCACGAAGGAACTGGAATTTACGGTCAGCGGTTCAAGTGACTGCCTGAGGTTTCTGAATAATTCAGTGCCGACAATTTATGTGCCGTTCACTGTGGCGGCGCACCAGAACATGCAGCTCACGGTTAACTGTACAAAGATGCCCGGCGGCGTAAACGGTTGGACGGACGTGTACGTCTACAATGGCTACTGGAACGGCGGAACCAACAACACCTGCATCTCAAGCGACATATACCCGATTCTAAACGACATACAGAGCACAGAACTCGCAATACGCCTAAACAGTCCCTTCACAGAAACCTTCGGAGCATCATCAACCCTGCAGAGCTACACCGTGTTCTTTGTTGTGCCTCCAGGCGGGCAGCAAGCAACATTCCACGTAACATTAAAACCGGCGGTTTAACCATCTTTTTTACTTTTTTAGCCAAACTATAATAAACAGAAAAACTGGACTATTCTTCATGGGAATTCACTATAGTAGACCTTAGTCATAATTAGTTGTGCTAGAAAAATTATGAGTTTTCCGTAGTTTAGCGGCAGGTATCTTGTGAAAAGCGTAACTATTGATTAGGTAATG
>Ga0209083_1001445_pt1 | contig 27044 bp, 23 predicted proteins | sample AM7aDNAmetaG_FD_184132 | JGI IMG/M metagenome (GOLD analysis project Ga0209083, IMG submission 184132) | Freshwater microbial communities from Finland to study Microbial Dark Matter (Phase II) - AM7a DNA metaG (SPAdes) (version 3) | ecosystem: Environmental > Aquatic > Freshwater > Lake ...
CTTACCTCTCTCATCTAAATGAGGAAGCAACAAAGTGAATTTTTCTTCCAAACGTTTATCGTCTTGCATACATTGAATTTTGCACAAATGTACACATTATTTCATATCACATCCTTAATTCGTACTCGTTCCTATAAATTTTATCAAAGAGCGGGAAGATAAAAATATACGCACAGAAAGTAATAATCAGCATTGTCAAAATCAAAACGAAAAGAAGATTTGTCTTGAAAGACCTGCTGATTTCATCTGTTGGAATCTCAGCAACAATAGCCAACTTTAAACTTTCAACATTAGCAAATGCTGCATAGACTTTGCGATTTTTAAAATCATTACATTCTATTGTCCCACTCTTTTTGAAAAATAAGGAAGATAAAGGTGAAGAATTGGCTTCCTTTTGGGAGATTTTATCTGATGGGTTTGTTCCCGGTGTTGTAGCAATAAATTCGATACTGTCGTTTTTTTGACGCACAAAAAAAACCTCCCCTTGTTGTCCTATCGCTGAATTGCTTTTTCGGACAAGTCCCAAATATTCAATGATTTCGTATTCACTTGCATGATACCTTGAGACCAAAATTGAGATTGACGATTTTTCTCGGTTTACGATATCTGTAAGTCTTTCGTAAACCCCATTCTGTGCGTTTTTAAATAAAAGGAAGAAGGAGGTGCTAGAAATTGTGATTGTTACAATGCTAAAAATGACTATAAGCAGTATTGTTTTGGTGTATTGGAATAGTCTAAGCATAACTTGAATTAAAATAGTGAATAAAAAGATCCATAACAGCCAACATTCAAAAAATTGATTTAACTGCAAATTACAACATTTCCATAAATATTGCTTTTGGAGGTTACAAATGTATTATTTATAAAGAAAAGGCTTACAAATATGGGACGAAAACAAAGTTGATCAATATCCGCTTCCTTCATAACGCCAAATTACGAACAACTTTAAGGCTAAAGATCTATTCGCAACCGGGAAAAATCTATAAAAACGAAGAACGTCAAAGGGTCAGACATTAATGGGCCTTAGGTTCTGATTGGGTGATTCAACAAGAACCGTGTAACCAAGAGGTTGAATCCTAAGGGCCACTTTATGTTTTCCATGAAATTCGATGAGTTCCCCCCTCATACCGCACAAAGGTCCCGCAATGATTTCGATCATTTGTCCTGGCTTAAATTGGTCTAGTGTGACCTCAACCTCTATATCCGATTGCCCCAACATTTTTTTCAAAACATCAATATCTTCCTGCCTTATAATTGCCGCTTTACCTTCAAAATAAATATAGCATACAACGTTTGGTGTGCGCAGGACATTTTCATACTCCTTACGTGAAATATAAACGAACACATATCCTGAAATTAAAGGAACTTCAACCCATTTTTTCCGGTCGCTCCATTGCCTCAACTTCCTTTGCATTGGCAGATATCCTATAATCTCATTATCCTTCAGATCTGAAAATACTTTTTTCTCTGATCTTGATTTGACCCTGATAGCGTACCAGTTGTAGTTTGGATTTTCGTTTTTCATCTTTTAATAATCTTTTGCAAAGATAATTTTTTTCAGGGTTAGTTTTCCTTATAAGTACTTGTTAAAAAATAATGTCGTATTCTTTGCCGAAATTATCGAGCACATAAGATAATCGTTCTTTGAGATTCTGAAAACTGAGGTAAGCATCAAAACTCAACCACTGATATTTTATTCTGCGCCACAGAATTTCAATCAAGTTCAATTCAGGCGAATAAGGAGGCAGGAAGTAAATCAGAACATCATTTTCCTTCCATTCAGCCATTTTTGCCTTAAACTTCTTTGATTTGTGGATAGGACTATTGTCAAGTATTACAACTGTCTTTTTAACTGTCTGTTCAACAAATCGTTCCATGAATTGTATAAAGTTGTCGGTATTGAAAGTCGTTTCGTGCATTTCAAAGAACAGGTCGTTTTTACGGCTCATTAAACCTACAACATTAAGGAACTTGCCCTTGGCCGCTGGCAACAATATTGGATTATCCATTGTTTGCCAAGCATATGGAACATTTGGAGTAAGGCCAAAATGGCTTTCATCACCAAAGTAAATATCTATGAACCCACTGTCTTCCAATTGTTTTAGGGTTTCAATTTGTTGTTGTTTGAACTTAAAATCATCTTCATTCTGTTTGCTTTTTAACGACAACCTGGCTCGTTTCCACTTATAGCCCAGTAACTTTTAAAAAATTCTGCAAGGTCTTCAAGCAGATTTTAATATCGAGTTCTTTATTAAAGTATTCCAATACATTTTTTAAGTTCCGGTTATGGACTTCAAGTTGTTTCGCGACCTCAACTTCATAGCCTACTAAACGGGTCTTTACTCCTCTTCCGGGCAGTATTGGTAACGAATCTACCCCGTTTTTAGACCAGCTATCAAGCCAACGCTCAATGGTTCTGCGATTTACATCAAATATGTTCGCCAAGTCGGTAATCGTTCGGCCTTGATGGCTCAAAAGCAAGCAGTGGCTATGCCTTCTTATGGAGTTGTCACCACTGTTCTTGTATAGCACTTCAAGTGAAATTAAATCCTCTGTTTTTAGTATTATATATCTCATAATGAGATATATATACGGACTTTAATTAACATTACCAAATAAATACGACATTATATTTTTCTTATTACTTAATAAGTATCCTGAGTGTATTTCAAGAATGACCAACTTTTATATCTACGAAACCTGACAACTCCATATCAAATATTGAACCCTTAATTTACAATACTTTAGATTTACTTATCTTGAAGAATCCCGAACAATTAATTGAGTTGGAAGGACGATCTTTTCGAAGAGGACTGTCAAATTTGCATTTTCGATACGGTGGATAATCTTTTGGGCAGCTTGAAAACCCATTTGGTATCCAGGTTGCCTAACAGTTGACAATGAGGGTGTTACAACAGAACTGAATGGTTCGTCGCTGAAACCGGTCAGGGCCACATCCTGTGGAACTTTTAAATTGTTCTTCTTGCAATATTCAAGGGCGCACAATGCAGTTGTGTCATTTCCGCAAAATACTCCATCAGGCGGAACAGGAAGGGACATTAACCGATGAAAAGCTTGTGGACCATCCTCCTTTGTAAGCCTTGTCTCTTGAAGATATCCATCATACAGCGGCAATCCGAAATCTGAAAGTGCTTTAAGATAACCTTCTTTCCGGTCTTTATAAATATTCAGCAATTCTGGCCCGGCGATGTGGGCAATTCTTTTGCACCCCCGGCTTATCAAATGGCTTGTTATATTGTATCCTGATTCATAGTCATCTACAACAATCCTGTCACAGTCAATTGATGGGCAGAAACGGTCGAAAAAGAGAAGTGGAATGTTCCTTTCAGAAAACAACCTGAAATGTTTGTCATCATTGGTTTGCATCGAAATGGAAGCAATCATACCGTCAACGCGGTTGCTGAACAAAGTGTGGACACAACTGACCTCTTTGGCTAAAAGGTCATTTGACTGGGAAATGATCACATTGAACCCTTTCGTCCAGGCATAATCTTCAATTCCACTGATGGCAGATGCAAAGAAATACCGATCAATTCGCGGGACCACCACGCCAATTGTATTGCTTTTTTTACTGCGAAGATTTGCAGCAAGCACATTCGGACGATAGCCCAATTCCAACGCCTTTTGCTGAACTATAAGTCGTGTTTTTTTGCTGATCCTGCTGTTGTCGCTCAATGCGCGCGAAACCGTTGATGCTGATATATTCAATTCATTAGCAAGGTTATGAATTGTAATTTCCTGCTTTTTTTTCATGTAACGGTGATAGTTCGTCAGAGTGATTCAAATACGTTTGTTATGGGATACAAAAATGGAAAAAAAACTTCAACTTGCAGCATAAATAAATTATTTGTGCAATCGATTGCATTTTGATTTCAATATTGTTAATTTTGCAACTCCAATTTAATAAAATATTATGAGCACGATTTATGAAGAGCGTTATGCCACCCATCCCAACGATGCAAAAAATTATGACACAGCACGTTTACGCAAAGAGTATCTGATTGAAAATGTGATGATTGACAACCAGATTAATCTAACATATTCACAATATGACCGTTTTATTGTCGGGGGCGCAGTTCCAGTAAGCCAAAGCCTGACACTTGACCCAATTGATCCTTTGAAAGCCGAATATTTCTGTGAACGGCGTGAACTTGGGATTATCAATGTTGGTGGTAACGGTATGGTTTCGGTTGATGGAACAAACTATCATCTTGCTTTTAAGGAGGCTTTGTATGTAGGCCGTGGAAATAAATCCATAGTCTTTTCATCCGAAAACTATAAATATCCTGCTCATTTTTATTTGAATTCAGCCCCTGCCCATAAGGAATATCCGGTCAAAAAGGTAACCCTCAACGATGCTGAAGTTGTTCACACAGGGACCATGGAAGAGTCGAATGCCAGGACAATCAATAAACTATTGGTAAATTCCGTCGTTCAGACCTGTCAGTTGCAAATGGGAATGACAGAACTTAAACCTGGAAGTGTCTGGAATACAATGCCTGCCCATACCCATAGTCGCAGGATGGAGGCCTATTTCTATTTTCAGGTTCCAGCAAATCAGGCAATCTGCCATTTTATGGGTGATCCAAAAGAGACACGCCATATCTGGATGGTAAATGAACAAGCCGTGCTTTCCCCAACATGGTCAATCCATTCCGCCGCCGGGACAAGCAATTACATTTTCATATGGGGAATGGCAGGTGAAAATTTAAATTACGGCGATATGGATGTCGTATTACCACATCAACTTAAATAAAATTGATATTAATATATTGAATATTAAATACTTAATGAATTATTATGAAAATGTTTGATTTAACGGGAAAAATCGCGCTAGTCACAGGCGGCACTCACGGCATTGGAATGGCAATTGCAAAAGCACTTGCATCGGCAGGTGCAAAAATTTGTGTGAACGATATTTTTGAAGAGCGTTTGGTGAATTGCAAGAAAGCCTATGCAGAAGCTGGAATTGACGTTTTTACAGTCGTTTTTGATGTGACCAATGAGGAGGATGTCAATAAAGGCATTGGAATCATTGAAGCCGAGTTTGGCCCGATTGATATACTGGTAAACAATGCAGGCATCATCAAACGTGTCCCAATTTTGGATATGCCAGTCGCAGATTTCCGTCAGGTAATTGATATTGACCTTGTTGCACCATTTATCGTGTCCAAAAGGGTCGTTCCGTCAATGATCAAACGTGGTGGCGGGAAAATCATCAATATGTGTTCGATGATGAGTATTTATGGCAGGAATTCTGTTTCTGCTTATGCTTCTGCCAAAGGAGGACTTAAACTGCTCACTGCCAACATGTGCTGCGAATGGGCAAAACACAACATTCAGGCAAATGGAATAGGCCCTGGCTACATCGCTACATCCCAGACTGAAGCAATCAGGGTAAACGGACACCCTTTTAACAACCTCGTAATGACACGTACACCTGCTGGTCGCTGGGGCGATCCCGAAGACCTGGCCGGTGCGGCAATCTTTCTTGCTTCGTCTGCAAGCAATTACGTAAATGGCCATTTGCTTTTTGTAGACGGCGGAATATTGGCCAATTTTGGTTACGTCGCAGGAGAAAACGAACTTTAACCATTTTAACAACTCATTTATATCAAGGTTCCCAGGTTTTAAACCCAGGGAACCTTTTTTAATTTAAAATCCCGATATGTTCCAATTATTCAATTAAATAGTTGCTATTTTTGTAAAATCGGATGAGAAAAAATGATTTTCAATCAATAACTAATCAAATGTGAATATGAAAAGTTTTACGGCCATCTTATGCATTATTTTTGCAACTATCTGTAATACTGCAATATGTATTGCTAAACCAGTGGGTCAGGAATTGAAACTCTGGTATAACCAACCCGCATCCATTTGGGAGGAAGCTTTGCCGATCGGAAACGGCAGGCTCGGTGCGATGATCTATGGAGGAAAGGAAGAGGAACATATCCAGTTCAATGAGGAAACCTTGTGGACAGGTGAGCCCCACGATTATTCACATGAAGGGGCCTTTCAATACCTTCAACAAATCAGGGAATTAATCTGGGACGGCAAGCAAAAAGAGGCAGAAACACTTGCAATGGAAAAGTTCATGAGCATTCCAATTGGTCAAAAGAAATATCAGCCCTTCGGGGATTTGTGGATCAAATTTCAGGGACAAGGGGAGATTACAGATTACCGGCGCGAACTCGACCTTTCGACAGCAGTCAGTTCGACTACCTATAAAGCTGGTGGAAACACCTATACCCGCGAATACCTTGCCAGTTCACCCGATCAGGCAATTGTGATCAACTTAAAATCGAGCGGAAAATCGTCTTTAACTTTCGATCTCTCCCTTTCTTCGCTACACCAAGATTTTACTGCAACATCCAACAGCGATGGAACAATAGAGCTAAATGTTAAAGTGAAGGATGGAGTACTTTCAGGTACAGCAAGGTTACGGCTATTTGTCAATGGTGGAAAAGTAACCCTAATCGATAATCATTTACATATCGACAAAACCAATGAAGCGACAATTTATCTTGTTGCCGCCACAAGCTTCGTCAATCCAAAAGACGTTTCTGGAAATCCCAAACAATTGTGCGATAATTATTTGAATAAAATCTGGAATAAAAAATTCGACATTGTTAAGAACATTCACATCAAAGATTATCAATCCTATTTTAACCGGTTTGAAATTGATCTTGGAAATTCAGGCACAGGCAACCTCCCTACTAATGCCCGCATCAATGCCATTCCCACCAAAATGGACAATTCACTTGCAGCCCTTTATGTCCAATATGGACGTTACCTGATGTTGTCGAGCAGCCGGAAGGGAACCTACCCGGCTAATTTACAGGGCATTTGGAACGATAAGCTCAATCCTGCATGGGACAGCAAATTCACTGTGAACATCAATACAGAGATGAATTATTGGCCGGTAGAACCATTGAACATCAGCGAGTGCCATGATGCGCTGTTTAAAATGGTTGAAGAGATTGTTCCATCCGGACAAAAAGTCGCTCAGGTCCATTACAATGCCAAAGGTTGGGTCTTGCACCACAACACTGATTTGTGGAGGGGTGCTGCACCCATCAACGCATCGAATCATGGGATTTGGGTATCGGGGAGCGGATGGATGGCTTCCCATTTTTGGGAACATTTTTTATACAGCCGCGATACAACCTTCCTTGCCAAACGTGCATGGCCAATCCTTAAGGGTGCTGCCCGGTTTTATGTCGATTATCTCGTCAAAGATCCAAAAAGTGGCTGGCTGGTTTCATGCCCCTCCAACTCTCCTGAAAACGGAGGATTGGTTTCGGGTCCGACAATGGACCATGAAATTATCAAAAGCCTATTCAAAAACTGCATTGAAGCCTCTGCCATACTCCATATAGATCAGACATTTGCCGATTCCCTAAAAGCTTTGTTGCCACAGATCGCCCCTTATCAGATTGGACGTTTTGGTCAGTTGCAGGAATGGGTAGCCGATCTTGACGATCCAAAAAATACACACAGGCATGTTTCCCATTTATGGGGCATCTATCCCGGAAAGGAGATCAACTGGCAGGAAACACCTGAACTGATGGACGCTGCACGCAAGTCATTAATTGCCAGGGGTGATGAAGGGACAGGATGGAGCCTTGCATGGAAGATCAATTTCTGGGCACGCTTTCGTGACGGCAACCATGCCTGGAACATGGTGCAAATGCTGCTAAGGCCTACAGGGCAGGTTGGCACAAAAATGACAGGTGGTGGTTCCTATCCAAACCTTTTTGATGCACACCCACCATTCCAGATCGATGGAAATTTTGGAGGAGCTTCGGGGATTGTTGAAATGCTGATGCAAAGCCATCTTGACGCAATTGATCTATTGCCTGCCTTGCCAAGCGATATTCCAAATGGGCATGTACGTGGTCTGAGGGCAAGGGGTGGATTTGAGCTGGAGTTCAATTGGAAAAACGAGCAACTCGTCCAGCTTAAAGTCCTTTCAACAGCCGGGTCTTCTTTAACACTCCGATATGGGGATAAAAAGTTTGCCGGTAAAACCCGGAAAGGACAGATATTGGTGTTTGACAATGGATTAAGGAAGATCTGAGAATATTTGGTTTAAGGGTTTTAGATTTTCCCGTTTGCGATAACGGGATATATTAAATTCATCTATCTTAGCATCCGATTTAAAAACAGTGATTAACTAATAAACGATAAAAGAGATGAAGAAATTGGTCGCTTCTGTTATTTTGGTAGTGGTTTCTTTGGGCAGTTTTGCAGCAAAGGGAACATGGGAGAAACTATTCAACGGCAAAGACCTCACAGGTTGGGAACGGTTGAACGGCACTGCCGAATACACGATTGTGAATGGTGAAATTGTTGGAACAAGTCGCGTCAACACGCCAAATACTTTTCTTGCAACTACCCGTACTTTTGGGGATTTCATCCTTGAGTATGAGATGAAAATGGATGAAGGGCTAAATTCCGGTGTTCAGATCAGGTCCGAAAGCAAAAAAGATTACGACAATGGACGTGTTCACGGCTATCAGGTTGAATGTGACGATTCGCCAAGAGCTTGGTCTGCTGGAATTTATGACGAAGCTAGAAGGGGATGGCTGTATCCCATGGAATACAATCAAGCCTCCAAAAAAGCATATAAACGCTCACAATGGAACAAATACAGGGTTGAAGCCATCGGAAACACAATCCGTACCTGGCTGAACGATATCCCATGTGCCAATCTTGTGGATGATATGACCCCTTCCGGCTTCATTGCATTGCAGGTCCATGCTATTGGTAAAGAAGAAGCCAATGCTGGTAAGACAATCTGTTGGAGAAATATCAACATCATGACCAAAGACCTGCTAGCCAACCGCAAACCAATGGATAAAAGCATTGCAGAAGTAAGTTATCTGATCAATAAGTTGACCGACAATGAGAAAGCCAATGGATGGAAATTACTTTGGGATGGAAAAACAAATCAGGGGTGGAGGGCAGCAGCACTTGCTACATTTCCTGCAAAAGGATGGACAATCGAAGACGGGATGTTCATACCCAATAAAGGCGACAACAAAGGTGGTGGCGATATTGTGACAACCAAAAAATACAAGAATTTTGTTCTTGAGGCCGATTTCAGATTGACCGAAGGAGCAAATAGCGGGATCAAGTATTTTATTCAGGCAGAACCAGGGAAAGGAAACACTGTTGGCTTTGAATTTCAGGTACTTGATGATGCAAAACATCCTGATGCCAAATTGGGGATCAATGGTAACCGGACATGTGGATCGCTTTATGATCTGATACCCGCCAATTCACAGACATTTGACCCTGCCCAACCAGTTAAACGGATGAACGCGATCGGACAATGGAACAGGGCAAGAATTGAAGTCAACGGTAACAAAGTTGCGCATTATTTGAATGGCGTAAAAGTCCTTGAAATTACCAAAGGATCGGACGCATTCAAGGCAGCAATAGTTACAAGTAAATTCAACAAAGCACCCGGATTTGGTGAATTTGTTGATGGTTATATCCTTCTGCAGGATCACGGCAATGAAGTGGCCTTCAGGAGCATCAAGATCAAAGAACTGTAATTGTCAGTTATCCAACTAACAAAAGCCTTTCGTTATCAGCGGAGGGCTTTTCTGTTTGAAAAGGGAAGGTTAGTTTCCTGTATTAAATAAGTTTCTATAATATAGATAGTTACCCAAATATTTAATTCATAATGCCAACCTATTACAAGACAATTGATAGTCCAATTGGATTTTTGATATTGTGTTCAGATGAGAAATCACTTTTATCCATCTCATTTGATGGTGAAGTTTTGGACCCGGGTTTTGAATTTCCTGAAATCATGAGTGATGCCCACCAACAGCTTAATGAGTATTTTTCGGGCAAACGTCACAATTTTGACCTTGCGCTTCATCCTCAGGGGACTGATTTTCAGCACAAGGTTTGGGAACAAGTTGCATTGGTAAAATATGGGTCAACCAGAAGCTATGTCGAAATTGCGAGAGACTTAGGCTCGGAAAATTTTAGCCGTGCAGTTGGGATGGCCAACGGGAGAAATCCTTTGCCTATTGTCATCCCCTGTCACAGGATTATTGGGAACAATGGTAAATTAACTGGTTATGCCGGTGGTTTGGACCGAAAGAGATGGTTGTTGATTCATGAGTTAAACCATGCGGAAAACAGTGGAGAAATCAAGTTTGATAACAATCTATGATTTAGTAAATTATTAATCTCTTACTTTCCTAGTGGATTACTGTCATCAAACCCGAAATGTTTATTGCTGCCCATTCCGGTAATGCGTGCTTCGTGGCTGTTCCTGATGATCGTCTCACTCATTAACCTCTCTCCTACCGGATGGATCAACCCGGGATCATCAGCCAAAGGATTTTTAATGGTTGGGGCTATGGGATATGCATTCATCAAATCACCGGGATAGGGGTGCAGAAGTCGGGTCAGATCGGCCAAAGGAATTGAATTGGACAACCATTTTCTCTCATCGCTTTCGTGTAAGATGACAGGTGACCTGTGATGCTGGATTTTTTGCATCACTTCGTTCGCAACAGTTGTAATAATTGCAAAAGAATGGATCAACTCCTCAGTTTCAGGATTTTTCCAGCTATCCCAGATTCCGGCAAAGGCAAATGGCCTCACCTTATCGCGAAGGTAAACCAGAAAGGGCTTGCTCAATTTTTCCTTTTCGGGACCTTCGATAAAAGCATCTGCAGGAATTAAGCAACGTTGCGACCGGATCGGTTTTCGGAAGGCAGGTTTTGTAATAATCCCTTTTGCACCGGTGTAGTTTGGGTTGTTGTCCGAATTATGGTCCCCTTCTGCTCGGGCATTGACAAACAGTCCGGGTTTGGTCATCCACGAGGGTGTCAATCCAAATCTAAACAGTTGAATTTCATAAGGACGATCATTTGTTATAACAGGTGCCAATTTCCCGGGCGCAATATTATACGACGGAACCAAATGTACTGTATCTGGCACTTTCACGCCAAACCTCTTTTCAATAACTTCAGCTTTCTGAATTAAAATGTACCTACCACACATATTGAATGATGTTTGGCTAAAGATAATAAAAAAGTACCAAAAACCAAATTGAATCCGATCGGTTGCAAGGATAGTATTAGTTTTGGCAAATTATCTACAAGATAAATATTTGGTCAAGTCCTACTTTTGAGACAACTTTGAAAAAAACACATGACAAGCACACAATGGAATGAACTTTTGTCTGTTGTTGAAGGCAAATATTTGACAGGTAAGGAAATGGGGTTTATCATCGATAGTCCATGGCTACCTGGCTGGTCCAGCATAACTACGCTCGATTATTATACTTCGGATGAGATTTGGTTCAAAACCAATTTAAAAGCAATCAAAACATTTTCGGATGTTACATTTTTGCCGGGCTTCTGGTCTGAATATGGAATGTGTACCGAACCCTCAGCTTTTGGCGCACGATCCTTATGGTACAACGCCAACCTTCCACATGCAGAAAAAGTAATCTACTATACAGAGGATATTGCAAGGCTACCGCAACCCAATGTTAAAACGGATGGATTGTTGCCATTTATGATCAACAGGCTCAAATTGATGGAACCAAAGATCATTGCATCGGGACATTCGATCAAATTTGCGGTCACACGCGGGCCATTGAATATTGCGACCTTCCTGATGGGGACATCCGAATTTATGATGTTGCTAACAATGGAACCGGAAAAAGCACACGAATTGCTCGAAAAGATCACAAGGTTCATCTGTAACTGGGTTCAATATCAAAAAGAGTGCTTCTCATCTATTGATGGTATTCTTTTACTGGATGACATTGTTGGTTTTGTTGGCGAAGACGAGTGCCGCGAATTTGTCGTCCCATACCTCAAAAGGGCTTATGAATGTATCGAAAATAAAGTACGGTTCTTTCATAACGATGCATTTGGTTTGGTCTGCGCACCATTTCTTCAGGAGATTGGCGTAAATCTTTTTAACTTTGCGTTCGACCACCCGATTAACCAGATCAGAGAATTGGCTGGTCCAAAAGTGGCTTTGATTGGCAATCTTGCCCCAAGGGATATCCTGGCAGGCGGAACACCCGATGAAGTTTATTCAGCCACACAAGCAATGATGGGGGAGGTTACCGACAGGAATGGGATCATCTGGTCATGTGGTGGCGGGATACCCCAGAATGTTTCAACTGAGAATTTAAATGCCTTTATTTCAGCAGTCAAGGATTTTTGAAATTTGTAAATCAATGATATCCAAAGGAATTACCATAATCACATAATTTGGAACCTTATGAAAATCAATAAACTGATTGTTTTAATTTTGATATTGGTCTTTTCACGGGCCATGGGTCAGGAAATGGTTGTCGCCAAATTTTCAGTCAATGCCGGTAGCATAAAACGAAGTGGGACACCCGTCAGCGTTTCGCTCGAAGGGTTGGATTACAATACAGACAAGGGTGCACTTCACCTTTTTGAAATCAAAGGAAAAGTCAGATCGGAAGTTCAATGCCAGCTAGAGGCTGGAAACGCACCCAGATTGTGGTGGATTCCCGAAGGTGAGACAGCTGCTAATGTTGACCGGAAGTTTATCCTGATCAAAGATTCCACTTACTTTGCGAAGAATGTGGTGACAACAGAGATGAATTCAAGGGTACTTACCATCAAAAACAACAAGGAAAAGGTCATTCAATATAACATTGGCGATGTTTTTCCTCCCGATACTGTCAGTGAACTTTACAAGCGGAGCGGGTTTATCCATCCACTTTGGTCACCTTCAGGAAATGTGATGACACGGATCATGGCACCAGACCACTGGCACCATCTTGGCATTTGGAATCCCTGGACGAAGACCCATTTCGAAGGCCATAGCACCGATTTCTGGAACCTTTTGGAAGGTCAGGGAACAGTAAGGTTTGCAGGATTTAACTCCCTGATCAGTGGCCCGGTTTATGGTGGTTTTAAAGCACGTCAGGAACATGTTGATTTTCAATGCAAAGGTGGCGATAAAGTAGCCATGAACGAAGTGTGGGACGTAAGGGTCTGGAATGTTGGGACATATGGCGGCGTAAAAGTATGGCTTTGGGACCTGACATCCACATTGAATTGCGCTTCTTCCTCTCCTATAACTTTGGAAGCTTATCGTTATGGAGGCGGAATTGGTTACCGTGCCACCGACGAATGGAATGCCAGCAATAGCTGGGTAATGACTTCAGAAGGGAAAGCACGGAAAGATGCAGATGGCACAAGGGCCCGTTGGTGCGATGTTGGCGGACAATTTGCAGGTAAAGGGACATCAGGAATTTTATTTATGTCGCATCCTTCCAATCGTGAATATCCTGAACCAATGCGTGTGTGGCCCGAAAATATGAATGGACATGGCGATGTCTATTTTGAGTTCTGTCCAATTAGGGACAAAAGCTGGGAATTAAAACCAGGAAATGATTATGTCTTGAAATACAGGATGTTGGTATATGACGGCAAGATTGATGCCCAAATTGCGGAACAGGTCTGGAAAGATTTTACAAATCCACCAATAGTTACAATCGAAAAATAGCCAGTTACCAGCAGCCAGTCGCCAGACGCCAATAGCATGAAAGATCAATTTTATTAAAACGAATCAATAAAAACAACCCTTATGGAACGAAGAGATTTTCTGAAAAATTCATCGGCTGCAATGGCCGGAACGATTATCCTTCCTATAATTGTCCCTTCGACAGTTTTTGGGAAGAACGCCCCAAGTAATAAGATCAATATTGGGCAGATTGGTTTTGGCCGTATCGCAATGACCCACGACCTCGCCGAAACCTTGCGTTATGACGAAGCCCGTATAGTTGCTGTTGCGGACTTTGATTCAAACCGTCAACTCAAGGGAAAACAGTTTATCGAAGATTATTACTCCAAGAAAACCGGTAACAAGGATGCCGTCAATGTGAAAATGTATGGCGATTACCGCGAGTTGTTGCTCAATAAAGATATTGACGCAGTTATGATTTCAACTCCTGACCATTGGCACTCTCAACCTGCTATTGAAGCTGCCCTTGCAAAGAAAGATGTTTATGTTCAGAAACCAACTTCGCTAACGATCGCTGAGGGACGGCTTTTGTGTGATGTCGTCAAAAAGACCGGGATTATTTTGCAGGTCGGAACACAGCAACGGTCTATGCCTCAGTTCCGTATAGCAGCTGAATTGGTCCGTAACGGACGTATCGGAAAACTTCATACAGTCAAAATTGGACTTCCAGGCGATCCTGCTGGTCCTGAAGCCCCGGAAATGCCGGTTCCAAAAAACCTGAATTACGATGGTTGGTTGGGTTCGACCCCTGAAGTTTATTATACCGAGATGCGTGTTCATCCTCAAAACAGCATGACCGACCGTCCGGGATGGTTGCGCTGTGAGCAGTTTGGAGCTGGAATGATCACTGGTTGGGGACAGCATCATTTCGATTCTGCTGCCTGGGGAATGGATACTGAGTTGACAGGTCCTAATTTCATCAATTCGATGGCACAATTCCCAAAATCAGGTCTTTGGAACGTTCATGGTGAATTTATCGCTGTTGCTGAATACGGAAATGACCTTACAATGATCACTAGCGGTGGTTACACGAATGGTGTAAGGTACGAAGGGAGCGAAGGATGGATATTTGTTACCCGTGGCAATTATACAGCTTCGGCAAGCGATCCGGTTTCACAAAACAGGAGCAATCAGGCACTTGCAGCAAGCGATCCAAAAATCCTATCCTCTGTGATCAAAGAGAATGAAATACATTTGTATAAAATAGACAATCAACATGGTAACTGGCTCGATTGTATCAAGACCCGTAAAGAGCCAATTTCACCGGTTGAAAAAGGACACAGGGCCTGTACAATTTGCCTGATCACCCATATTTCGATGAAGTTGGGCCGCAGGTTGGAATGGGATCCAAAAATCGAAAGGTTTGTAAAAGACGACGAGGCCAATAAAATGTTATCGAGGCCACAACGTTTCCCATATGGAACCAGCTATATCAAAGGTATTTAAGAATCTACTTTTGTATAACACCTGATTTTAGGTATATAACATCCTTCCGGTTGGGATTTTATCCTGGATCGGAAGGATTTTAATTAATCGAATTTTAAAACGCACACTATGAAAAGATTAGCATTTTACTTTATTGTTTGTTTGATTTCCATTTCAAGTTTTACCTCAAAAGCCGCAAAGATCAATGCCGTTAAGGTAGGTTCCAAAATTAACGTGACCATAGATGGGATGTACTTCACGAGTTATATTTTCTCATCCGATGAAAAATATCCTTTCTTTTATCCTGTAAACGGCCCAATTTCTGGTGGGTCGGTTACATCCATGCGCAACGGGGAATATCCTCACCACAGTTCGCTTTTCTTTGGCTGTGACCAGGTTAACGGTGGTAATTACTGGCAGGAAGGTTTGGAACGTGGCCGCATTATTTCCGTGAATGCTGAAATCCTCAAAGAAGGTGGTGATACAGTTGTCATAACCGACGAATGTATCTGGAGCCGTCCCGGAGCAATATCTCCAGTTAAGGATCTTCGAAAGATTACCATTACTGCCCCTTCAAAAACGGTGCATCAGATCGATGTCGAAATAACGATGGAGATGTTGATCGATGTCCATATCAAAAAAACCAACCACTCCCTTTTTAGCGCAAGAATGGCAGCCGATCTCTCAGTTAAAAACGGAGGGACGATGATCAATGCAGAAGGTGCTTCAAGCGAAAAGGATACATTTGGCAAACCATCGCCATGGATCGACTTTTATGGCAAACGTGGAAATGCAATCGAAGGTTTGGCCATTTTGCAGCACCCATCAAACCCTTGGTATCCATCACCATGGTTTACAAGGGATTATGGATTTATGTCACCAACTCCAATGTATTGGCCTCAAACCGGGGAAGAAACCTTTATGAAAAAGGGTGAAGTTCTCAATCTAAAGTACCGTGTTTTGGTTCATGGTGGAAGTGTTACCGAAGCTAAGATTGCAGAGTTGTTTGAAAGCTATAAGAATCAGAAGTGAACTTATTTAGTTTTTTTTACCTTTGTATGACCAAAATTTCTTGAAATGAAAACCGTATCCAATAGTTTAAATGTTTCTATCAATTTCAATCATATCATTGATCTTGTTAGGCAATTACCTTATAATGAAAAAGTTAAATTGGAAGAGGTTATTCGAAGAGAAATTAGTTCAGATAGATCAGTGGATAAAGCTTATACGCATCTTGCCAGTGAAAATGTATTGGCCAAGGAATGGCTCTCACCAGAAGAAGATGAAGCATGGAGAAATTTGTAAAAGGCGATATCGTTGTTATTCCATTCCCATTTTCGGATCTTTCGGATTCAAAGAAAAGGCCAGCCTTGGTTTTGGCTGACCTACATGGTGACGATATAATTCTTTGTCAGATAACAAGTCAATCAACAAAGGATATTTATTCTGTCCCTTTAAACGAGCATGATTTCATTTCAGGTAAACTAAACGTCCCAAGTAACATTCGCCCAAACCGAATTTTCACTGCGGATAAAAACATCATCATTAAAAGGGTAGCACTAATTGACAAAACGACCTTTGATGCTGTTGTTCAAAAAATTATCTCGATGCTTTCGTCATGATTGGTGAAATTAGGCTGAAAAATAATTAACGATCTAAATTATAATAATTTAAATTCAATTTATTCCAATGAGAAGATCATTATTCCCAACTATGGCACTTGCAGTTACAGTTGCTTTAAGTTCGTGTGGCGGTGGAGGCAAGCCTGCACAAAAAGAAAATCCGAAACCCGTGGCAGCATTTACCGGAGCTAAGGGAGAGGTAAAAATCATGACCCTCGATCCCGGTCATTTCCACGCGGCACTCGTCCAAAAAAACATGTACGAACAGGTAAGCCCTGAGGTATTTGTCTATTCCCCGGATGGGAACGACCTGAAAGAGCACCTTAAAAGAATTGACGGTTACAATACAAGGGCTGAAAAACCCACGGCTTGGGTTGAAAAGTTGTACACTGGAAATGATTATCTTGAGAAAATGCTTTCCGAAAAACCTGGCAATGTTGTGGTCGTATCAGGAAATAATCGGATCAAGACCGATTACATCAAAAAATCGGTGGAAGCAGGGTTGAACGTTTTGGCCGATAAACCAATGGTGATCAATGCCGAACTATTTCCTGTGCTTGAAGATGCGTTTAAAATTGCCAAAGAGAAAGGTGTCCTTCTCTATGATATTATGACAGAGCGCTTTTCGGTGACTACCATGTTACAGCGTGAAATTTCAATGGTTCCAGACCTTTTTGGCCAGCTCGAACCCGGAACAAAAGAGAAACCTGCTGTAGAGAAGGTAAGTGTCCATTACTTCTACAAAGATGTTTCAGGTAAGATACTTGTCCGTCCGGCATGGTTCTTCGATGTGGAACAGCAGGGCGAAGGCATTGTCGATGTGAATACCCACCTTGTTGACCTGGTACAATGGGTCTGCTTCCCCGATCAGATTATCCAAAAGAGCGACATTACTATTCTGGCTGCAAAACGCTGGCCTACAGTATTCTCCAAAGAAGAATTCAAATCTGTCACCCAACTTGATGAGTTTCCAGCCTATCTTTCCAAAGATTTAAAAGAAGGGAAGCTCAATGTTTTCGCAAACGGTGAGATCCTTTACAACATTAAAGGGCATGTTGCCAAAGTTACCGCCATCTGGGATTACAAAGCTGCCCCTGGCGCAGGAGATACCCATTATTCCATCATGCGCGGATCTAAAGCAACCCTCGAAATCCGTCAGGGTGTTGCAGAAAAGAACGATCCTACCTTGTATATCAAAGCAAATGAAGGAGTTGATTTAAAGGTATTTGCTGCAAATCTTGAAAAGTTTGTGACCCAAGGATTGCCACAAAAAGGTCTTACGCTTGAAAGTTTGGATAAAAATACGTGGAAAGTGGTTATCCCCGCTGAATACAAAGTGACGCATGAAGCCCATTTTGCCCAGGTTACCGAAAAATACCTTGGTTTCCTTAAGGATGGCAAACTTCCAGAGTGGGAAGTCCCGAACATGATCACAAAATATTATACTACTACTGCGGCGTTAAAATTGGCCAAAGAGACGAAATAAAAACATTTGCAACTGGCTTCTGGCAACTGGCAACTTGCTGTTCTTCTTCGATGATAGATGTACTCACATCAAATTGAGTATGATATTTATCTTTGGAAGGTGCCAGTTGCAAGCAGCCAGTTGCCAGCAGCTAGCCGCCAATCCCTATTTCGTTGCCGCTTTGGGTTTCAATTGTTTTTTAAGCGAACCTACCTCCTTTTTATACAGATCGATGTCATTCTGAAGTTTTTTGGTCTGGTCCGTAAGGTTGAAAATTGATTCGGTTTTCGACTCGATCTCCTGTTTCTGATTTGAAAGTCCAGATTTTAGGTCTTCAACTTCCTGTTTTAATTTAGCAATTTCATTCTCCTGCTCGTTCATTTTCCGCGTAAGTTCATTGATCATGGACTGCCGTTGCAAAAGGGCCGAGTTCAACTGGACCTTTTCCGACTGGAATTGGAACACCTGATCACTAAGGGATTCATCTTTTTTTGAAATATCCTTCGACAATCCAACCAGATTTTTGCTCAGTGAGTCAATATAGGCATCCTTTCTGGCATTCGAAAGCCGTAGTTCATTTTGCATGGCATTGAACTCCTTTTTCAGGTCTTCGCCTTTGACCTTTAAGGCTGCTACCTCTTTTGTCAGATTGTCGCCCCTGCTCAAAGCCTTGATCCGGGCAGTATCGGCCTCAACGAATTTTTTCTTTGAAACACAGGAGGTTAAAAGGCTTAACACGATAAATCCCAACGCGATGAATTTGATCGAATATTTTTTCATGATGGATATTGCTATTGTTGTCGCTAACAAATGTAGGGAAAAAAGTTAATTAATTGATGCCCCTTCAAAAAACGGAGGCTTTTTTTTATCTTTATCAAAATTTAGGATTATGCCAAAGACGATAACAATTGCCATTTTTTTGTTTTTATCGGTGGGTTTTGGTTTCGCCCAACCTTTAAACAAGATCAAAGGAACGGTTACGGACCAGTCAACAAAGGAACCAATCTCCTATGCCGGCATTAGCATTGAAGGGACTTTTACAGGTGCCCCCAGCGATTTGTCTGGAAATTTTGAATTTGAAGTACCACCCACGAATACAGGGACTTACCTGATTGTATCCGCTGTCGGCTATCAGACGATTAGGATTGCGATCAGCGAAGTCTTCAAGGACCAATTTAAGGTCGAAATGATACCCACCTCCTATGAGATCGGAACTGTCGATGTGATTGCCGGATCGGTCGAAATGCAACGGATTCTCAAAAATGTGATCTCACATATTGACAGTAATTATATCAAAGGTGCCTTTGGTCAGAAGATCTATTTTAAAGGTGAGGCCTCAATCAATAAGGATCCAAAACGGATCGACGAAGCGATTGTTGAATACGGCGATTCGAAAGGTTATCAGAGGGAATCGGTTTTAAATGCCTTTCAACACCGGAATTACAATTTCCTCGGGATCAGGCGGAATTTTGAAGTCAAGAACCTGGCTGATGGGATGAACCCGATCGATGACCTACTGAACCTTGATATCGTCAGAGTTAAAGGGAACATTCTGGATATCAGCTATCTGTCGAATTACGATCTGAAGCTTGACCGTCAAGGGCAATTTGAAGGTGATTCCGTATGGGTGATCAACTACCGTCTGAGGAAACCTGATCTGAGCAAGACCGGCGATTTTTATGCCACCTCCTATCAAGGCAAGTTGACAGTTTCCAAATCCAATTACGCGGTGCTAAAAAATGAGACCCTCGTCAAAGCATCCGACTTCAATACTTTGGGCCGTGCCTTTGCCAATGCAGGTGTCCAGAGGTTGATCCCTGTGTCGATCGGGTACGAATTCAGCACGATCTATCGCAAAGGGAAAACCGGATACAACCTGGCTTATTTGAAATGCAACCGCCATCACACCTGGAAAAACAAAACATCTGGCGAGACTAAATTAGAATCTTTTGTCAATTATCTGGTTCCCTTGGAGTTAAATACATCCAATCCAACACTTGTCAAAGGTAGGACCTATTATTCCGAAATGGCTTATGACAAAAGTTTCTGGGAAGGATTTGATTTGAAGGTGGAGTAGGTGCAGTTCTATGGGAGAGTTGGCGTGGAGTGTTTGCCTGGTTACTTTTATCTACAGCGGCTGGCGGTTGGCAACTGGCGGCTGGCTGTTCGTGGTAAGAAGATGATTCTGAGCTTAAATGATAATTGGGTACACATACGAACTGGTACTGGTGGTTGGCAACTGGCGGCTGGCGGTTCGTGGTAGGAAGATGATTCTGCATTTAAATGATAATTGGGTTCACATACAAACTGTTACTTGCGGTTGGCAACTGGCGGCTGGCGGTTCGTGGAAGGAAGTTGATTATGCCATTAATTGAAAAATGAGGTTCACGTAGACAGCGACTGGCGACTAGCTTCTGGCGACTGGCAATCCATGAAAAATTGGGAGTCCTGCCTGTAATTTAGAATAGGCTCACGCACAAACTGTTTGTGCTTTCAACTTTATGGATTCCAAAGTATTTTCTTAGGCTCGCAAGTTGCCATCCGCCAGAAGCCAGCCGCATTTCATTATAGAGCCATTGCTTTTAATATAACAATTTGACCGTCAATGAACTTAAAATTCCAAACCAATTGTGAAGGTATCGACTGGGAACTTGTCCCTGAATTGTTAAAAACCGTTGGCATGGGTTTTCGTACACCGGAAGTTCACCAACAGTCATTTTCAGGAAGTGCCTCAGTTGTATTTGTTTATGATGATGAACTGTTGATTGGTTTTGCACGCGCCATTTCGGATGGTGTGACCCAGGCTGCAGTTTATGATGTTGCCGTTTCACCTTTGTACCAAGGTCGTGGTATTGGGAAAATAATGATGGAACACATCGTCAACTCGCTTCCGGGCTGTAGTTTTATACTTTATGCCTCGCCGGGCAAGGAACCTTTTTATGAAAAGCTAAATTTCAGGAAAATGAAAACCGGAATGGCACTGTTTGTAAAACAGGAGGTTATGAGGGTAAGGGGATTTACTGAATAGGCCAATTGAATAGTCCAACTTTTAAGTTGGTTCAAGAAATCGATTCATTGCTATTAAACAATTACCATCACCAATTAAAAAAAGCTGATGAAGTATCACCTTCTAATTTTGATTTTGTTCCTTGCCAGTTATAATGGGATGGCAATCCAACCTTATAGTTTGAAATTGCACTTTAAAAATCAAACACAATATCATATTGTCTTACAATCAATTATAGGAGATCAACTTACCGTATTGGATTCCATGGTTAAAATAAATAAAGATGGGACCTATCATTTTCGTGAGGGATTTCCTGTTGGCATGTACCGGCTACTTTTCACCAGGACTTCAAAAGGAAAAGCAAAAGATGAACCAAGACATCAACTTGACTTTATCTTCAATAAAGAAGATATAGAATTTACAACCGAATTTGACGCACCAACAGAAAGTTTGAATGTGATCCGGTCGGAGGAGAACAGGATGTGGTTTGGTTTCAAAAAGGAAGAAACTGAAACCCAAAAATTGATAAAAGAGTTGGATATCGAGATCGATTTCTTCCGAAAACATGGCATTATAGATCCGGCTGCCAGGAATGAGTTTGAAAACAAAACGAAAAAATACAACCAGCTTCAAACTGTTAGAAATGAATTGATTGATCAAATATCTAAAGATTATCCGGGTTTATTTGCTTCCAAACTGATCTCAACCTATCGTGAACCGGTTTTGGATGGTGCGTTGACAAAAGAGGAACGCAAAACGATATTCAAAAAGGATTTTTTTAATGGAATTGATTTTAGCGATGAAACCTTGATCAATTCACTGGTTTACACCGACAAGGTTTACAAATATCTGTCGAGCTACTACCAAAGAGGACAATCTCCTGAACAGCAAGAAAATGAATATATTATAGCAATCGATCAAATTCTGTCCCATTGCCATCAAAATGAAAAGGTGTATGGTCTTATCAAAGATTATCTGTTGCGGTATTTTAAAAGGTTCAATTATGCAAAGGTGAATTCTTTGCTTTCGCTAAAATAGTGCTCTACATTTGAAAGGCATTTCAACTCAGGACCTGTCATTGCGCGGAGTGCTGAACAGAATTAAATTTGAATGATAATCTTCTTCACGACAAAGCAATCCCATTCTAAAAAGCACTATCCAAAAAACAATGTTCCAGATCGTGCTTCAAACATGGGATTGCTTCATCAAACACCTTGAACCTGCCAAACATTTAATATACAATCGTTTGATTCGCAATGACAGCCTTGAAGGAAGATCATCCCAATAAAATTTGTGCCGACCATTTTGTTTTGCATTTCCCAAGGCAATGCCATTGGGCCAGGGTATGCTGCCACTACGTGGCGATGATCCTGCTTGGATTATGACATTGCACATTAAAGATGATCCTTTCTTCAAAATTCAGGGATATTCAGTATTTTGGAGGTAGGTCAGCATCCCAGCACAATCAACAGGCTGAAAGCCTTATTTATTCTAGCCCAATGGCAACGCCTTGGGAAAACATAATACATAACCCAATGGCAAACGCCTTGGGAAGCGATGTAAAAGAAAAGCGAAATAGCACCACCAAATTAAGGGACAAGTACAAGACGGAAGCCAAGGTTGTCGTAACTGTCGGAAGGTGAAATGAAGTCGCGATAAGCCGAACGTGCAGGGATGTCGATCCACGAGCCACCGCGATCCACACGGCGCATGCCTGTAGAAGGCCCTTGGGGATTGGTTTGAGCATATACCGGATAAGCACCAAACCAATCACGGCACCACTCCCAAACATTGCCGCTCATATCGTAAAGTCCCAATTCGTTTGGTTTGCGGCCTCCTACAGGCTTTGTACTTTTTTTATTGTTCCCTTCATATTCGGCAACATCGTCAATTGTATTGCTGCCTGAAAAGGTATAATGACGTGAAATGTTGCCACCCCGTGCTGCATATTCCCATTCTGCTTCGGTTGGCAAACGGTAGTTTTTGCCGGTCTTTTCATTCAGTTTACCTAAAAATGTCTGAACATCGTTCCAGCTAACTTTCTCTACAGGAAGGTTGTCGCCCTTAAACCGACTTGGATTGCTGCCCATAATGGCTACCCATTGGGCTTGCGTTACTTCTGTTTTACCAATGCTGAAATCGCTTACTGTTACGGCGTGGACTGGTTTTTCGTTACCTTCTCCATCGTTGCTTCCCATCTGAAAAGTACCTCCAAAAATTTCGACCATTTCAATACTTACGCCATTTATAGTTTCGGTAAACGATTGTGAACCAAAGCTTAAAGTAAAGGAAGTTTCGCCACCTGTTTGGGAAATCGAAACTGTTTTTGCAGCCTTATAATCACCCTGTTGTATTTGCAAAGCATGGTTGCCAAAGGTGAGGCTCCCGCTGTACGGGGTCTGTCCAACTTGGTTGCCATCAATTGAAAGTGCCAACCCAGGAGGTTCTGAATTAATCGTTACAGCCCTACTGTTAACAAGTGTCTCTGTAACCTGTGCCGTTTCGCCCTCAACAATTGTAACGGTTTTGGAGATATTGGCATAACCGGGCAAACTGAGCTCGAGGGTATAGTCACCTACCAACAGGTTGCGAAGCGTTGAAGGAGCTGTCCCTTTGTTTTCGCCGCCCAAGGTAATGATTGCGTCGGTAGGTGTGGTCATCACCTTCAACATCCCAGTTTTGGCAACAGGCTGCAAGGTAATTGAGAGCGGCTGGCCGGTAATCACCTCACGTTTTTCGGAAGCGGGAGTATATTTTTCTTTCCTCGCTTCAAAGTTATAGATGCCGGGCAGCAACCTACCTTCCCAGGTCCCGTTCCCTTTGCGCTCGCCGGCAATGTAAATATCGGAGGCAGGATTGGTCGTTACCGTCACCCTAGCAAAAGTAGGTGTCAGGGCCACCGGCAAATTGAGGTTCCCACCGGCCTGCATCGTAATTTTCAGGGTAGCGGTCTGGTACATGTTCAGGCGGATCGCCACGGTATGTTCGCCCGTTTTTACCTGTTCCAAAGTACATGGTGTTACCTTACCTGTGGATTGTCCGTCGATGCTAACCGTTGCACCAGGTTCGGGAGTGGTAGAGATTTTCAAAGAGCCAAAGTCTGGTTTCATTGACACGTTTACGGTCTCTTTTTTGTCGGCAGTGAGATCCACGACCCCAGCGGTTGGCAAATAGAGGTCGCGGCTGAGGCTATAGGTGTGCTTGCCAATTGGCAGCTCGTTCTGGTAAGGGGTCTGGTTGGCAGGCTTTTCGTCGATATAAATATCAGCACCAGAAGGAATTGAATTGATGACCAGCCATTGCGAAGCGATCTGCTCAGTCTCAACAATAGTAGTCACTTTGGCTGTTGTCAATTCCAGTATATAAACGGTGGCCTTTTCAATAGGAAGCGGGTAGGTATAATCGCGAAGGATTCCCAATTGTGGGTGCTGAATGGTCAACCGCTTGGCACCATAAGGGACATAAATCCAGTATTCTCCAGTCTTGGGTTCTGCAGCAACAATTCCCAACCCATCGGAGTCCCATGTAAAACCTGTCTGTGTGGTGACAACTTTAATGATGGCGCAAACATCGCCGTTCTGATCCTTTTTAGGAGCATAGGTGCGGGCCGTCAAATCGTTTTCTTTTCGTTCAAAAGATTTTACGCTGATCTTTGGTTGTGCAAGTAGGGTGCTGCTCATTGAAAGCAGAAGCAAAAGGGGAAATAGGGTTCTCGTGTTCATAAATCCGGTAAGCTAAAGGAATTTGTGATCGTAAAACTAAGAAAAGATTTTTAACAAAAATCACTTTAAATAATATTTGGTGCTTCTCATCGTTACAAACGATAAACCATTAACCCCTCTCCGATAAATCGGAGCTGGCTGTTGCAAACGAGGGGGATAAATTCAAACGAGGGGGATGGTGTTACAAATGAGGGAAATTGAAAAGTAACTCCGGTAGGAGTTGCCCAATAATAACCTTCGGTTTTAACCGGATGGAGTGCTCACTGCCACCCCACCCTAAAGGGCACCCATCCAATGGAGGGGAATGGATCGCAGTTCTAAGTGAATTATCTTTCAGGAGTTTATATCTTATTGTATTTCAATAGATTTCAGAAATATTAGAAATTCATTTTCATAAAGTTCTCACCTTTAAAATACGAGTCGTTCTCTGAAATTCCCCTCCGCTGGAGGGGTGGCAAAGCCGGGGTGGTGAACGAATTACAGATAAGTTCAATTTGATTGAATTTGTCGTTACAAACGTCAGGCCATTAACCCCCTCGTTCCAAACGAGGGGGAGTCGCTACAAACAACTTTTTACGTCAATTTTTAACGCATAAATCGGACAAAATATGTATGAAAGTTGTCTTAAATCCTCTTTATATTTACATCATCAGCGGTGATTTTCCTGGGCCGCAGAATCATCAATTTAACAACCAAACACTTTAAAATGGATCCAAACAACAAATTTTCGAGAAGGGGATTTATTGGAACATCGGCTGTAGCAGCCACGGCACTTACAATTGTTCCATCGAACACCATTGCAGGACTGGGACATAAGGCTCCCAGCGATAAATTGAACATTGCCGGTGTCGGAATTGGCGGCATGGGTTTCGGAAACCTGAAAAATATGGAATCGGAGAACATCGTGGCTTTGTGCGATGTTGACTGGGACCATAGCAAAAGATGTTTCGACTATTTCCCAAAAGCAAAACGTTATTGGGACTGGCGCAAGATGTACGAGGAAATGGACAAGTCGATCGATGCGGTTTTAGTGGCCACTGCCGACCATAACCATGCCATCGTTGGGGCACATGCCATGACGTTGAACAAACATGTTTATGTCCAGAAACCGATGACGCACTCGGTTTACGAGTCGCGATTAATGACAAAACTTGCTGTAAAACATAAAGTTGCCACACAAATGGGAAACCAGGGATCCTCAGCCGAAGGTGTCAGGTTGATCCAGGAATGGTTATGGAATGGAGAGATCGGGGATGTAACTAAAGTTGAGGCATTTACAAACCGTCCATTGTGGCCACAAGCTCTGGCGCGTCCAAAAGAAGGGATGATACCACCGGAAACAATGAACTGGGATTTGTTTATCGGGCCTGCCAAATTCCGACCATACCATAGGATGTACACGCCATGGACTTTCCGCGGTTGGTGGGATTTTGGGACTGGCGCCCTTGGTGACATGGCTTGCCATATTCTCCATCCCGTCTTTATGGGATTAAAATTGGGCTATCCTACCAGGGTCCAGGGTGCATCCACCTTGCTTATGACCGATACCCCACCTGCATCCGAAGTCGTCCAATTGATTTTCCCGGAACGCCCCAAAATCAAAGGTTGCAAGATGAACTTCCCCGAAGTTACAGTTACCTGGATGGATGGTGGCTATAAACCCATGAAACCATCGAACTGGCCGGAAGGGCGTGACATGAACGACGATGGCGGTGGCGTGATTTTCCATGGCACAAAAGACAGTATCATTTGCGGCTGCTACGGAAAAGATCCCTGGTTGTTATCGGGTCGCACACCAACCGCTCCAAAAACAATTCCACGCATCGCAACAAGCCACGAGCAAGACTGGATCCGCGCTTGTAAGGAAAGCCCGGAAAACAGGGTGGAAACAGCTTCCCCATTCTCTCAAGCCGGACCATTTAACGAAATGGTCGTCATGGGCGTTTTGGCAGTCCGTTTGCAGGACCTCAACAAAGAGTTGCTCTGGGACGGGCCAAATATGAAATTCACCAACATCCGTGACAACGAATCGCTAAAAACCTGTCTTGATGATGGTTTCAAGATCACAGATGGCAATCCCACCTTCAACAAAAAATATGGCGAGCCGATCAATGCGCAGGCTTTTGCTGCCGAACTGATCAAACACAATTACCGTGATGGTTGGTCGTTACCTGAAATGCCAGCATAGTCAAAACTACTTTCTTAAGGTTGCCGGGAGTTCAAACTTC
>Ga0209083_1001451_pt1 | contig 26950 bp, 29 predicted proteins | sample AM7aDNAmetaG_FD_184132 | JGI IMG/M metagenome (GOLD analysis project Ga0209083, IMG submission 184132) | Freshwater microbial communities from Finland to study Microbial Dark Matter (Phase II) - AM7a DNA metaG (SPAdes) (version 3) | ecosystem: Environmental > Aquatic > Freshwater > Lake ...
AATTGACAATGGTGTAGAAAACAAAAATTTTATGGCTTCATGGAATGCAGGTAGTTGGACTTGGACTAATGTTTACAGCCCAGTTGCAACCAATGTTTGGTTTATACTGGAGATGCAAGTTCAAAGGAACCCTTTCACAATCACCTACAACGTTTACAGTGATTCAGGAACCTTGCTTGGAACACTTTCAACGAATAACATAGGTTTTAGTTATGACAGCATTAACTACATCTGCTTAGAAGCATGGACAAGTCCGACGGCTTATAATATTGACTGGGTTAGAGTAGAATCGGCTCTTACACAAACTCCGCTTACACCAATTCCAACTTCAATTTCAACAGGTCCAACAGCTACTTTTATACCTACTACAACACCAGTTTTCAATTCTGGAATCACAATTTTTAATTTGAACCCTGCAATATTTATATCAATTTTACTTGCCGCGTTCTTCATTATTTTACTGGGCTATCTATTGATTATGGGAGACAAGAAAAAGAATTGGAAATTGTCTAAGGAAAAACTTGCAGAGTTAATAAAAATCAATGGTCGAATTGAATTAGCAGAAGCTTCCAAAGTGACAGGCGTAAAAGCATCTAAAATTAAGAAGTTATTTTCTGAGTTATTTGACGAAAATTCAGTAGCTCAAGGTTTCTTTGTTAATGATGACAAAGAATTCGTTACTGAGTCGCTTCTGGTAAATTGGGTATCGAAAACGGGAAAGTTCAGTTTTGCAGATTTTGGGTTAACTTTTGGTCTCGTGGAATCTGAGGCTAAAGAGATAATTCAAGATTTGTTTAATGAGAAGAAGCTGAAAGGCGCTTTCACGTTAGATGCACAAGGTTTCGTTACCGAAGATAGACTTATAGGAGAAATAGGAAAGGACATGCAAAGTTCAAATTCAGAGCATGCGAATTCAAGTAATAATTGGGTCAATAACCCCGAGACAAACCAAAAATCAGAAATTAAACCTGAAAATCCTCCTGCAAAATCCGATGAAACTAACTCAAATTCTGATGCCAACTCTAATGCAAAAAATTTACCAAAATTCTCTCTTCTAGAATCGGAAGAAATAGAGCTGGAACTTGAAAATGATTGGCAGGTTATTCAACATGGTGAGAGTTTTGAATGGTCAAAGTCCATGTTTCATTTTGAATTATTGAGAAAACCTTTACTGACAAATAAGCGAATAGTTTTACTAAAGGACAACGAAATAGACTTTGAACTTCCTATTGATTTATTAAATAGTGTTGAAGTTAAGGCATTATTTTCAGGAAACTCTTACTTGAAACTTCATTTAAAAAATGGCGATGTGACTTCTTTTATGTTTGTCTGTACAGGTGCAAAAATGTTTTTGGGAACATTTTATTTAGCTGGAAAATACCGGACTATACTGAATCAATGGGTAGAGTCTATAAACAGACTGATAATTGCTAAAAAGAATTGATTGAGGCGAGAATGATGAATGTAACTAAATTCAGTGAAGAGGCAGTAAGACTCAATGTCTCAATCCAAGATGTTAGAAGTATTTATGAAAAATCGCTAAGTGACGGAAAGATTAAGGGTCTAATTGTCCCTAAGAAGGATGAGATTATTCGTTTTAGCGATGAAGAAATAGATGTTTTAGCCACAAAATTAGATGCTGGCAAAGTCTCTCTGGGTATTCTTACTACAGAATTAAATTTGATGCCCTACCAAGTACGCACAATTTTTGATTATTTGCTGAAGAAGAACAAAATTAATGGGGTTTTAACTGATGATGACATTTTTATTTCAAATAGTGTTTTAAGGAAAGAAATAATTAATGAAGCCGAAAAAAATGAAAGTATAGACGCGCATGTTCTTTCCAGCAAATTGACTACCACTGAGAAATCAATTAACTCAATAATGGATAACTTATCTTATCAAATTTTATCATCTGTTTCAACTTATAGTAAAATAGGATTTGCAGATTTAGCTCGCGAAGCCAATCTGCCAGAAAACGTAACTAAACTTTTTTTGAAAAAACTTATTCAAGATGAAAAACTCGTTGGACAACTTGACATGGTTAACAATGTTTTAACGTTGGAAAAAGTGAAACCATCGAGTAGACCAATAGAGGATAATCAGAGCACCCTCTATTCAAGACCTTTAAGTAATCCACCTTCTGATGCGTGGTATATTGTTCCATTATTTTTTGGTTTTTTGGGTGGTTTGATTAGTTATTTCATTGTTGACAATGATGACCACGGAAAAGCAGTAAATCTATTCTGGTTTGGAGTAATAATGTCAGTTATAGATGCCTTAATAGCTTGGGCTTATTGGTCATGGGTTATGTCACTTTTCCATTTTATTTGAACAATATTATTCATTTTGTCTCTGAAAAGCTTTTTAAGCTCAAAGTATGCTTATATTTTAAAATAAGGCTTGAAAATAAATGCTTAGCCTAAAAGAGACAGAATTCCTTAGAAATCCCGAAAACTTCAACGTCAATTACCAATATTTCTTGAAGCATCAAATAAAAACAAAAGTTAAAGCTTTGTCAAGTGAACTCGAGCTCCTCAGTAATGCAGGATTCTTGAATAATCTTAGTGAAAAATCTAAGACTCTTAGAGATTTCAATAAGAATCAAGAAAATGAAAAAAGCTCAAATCAAGCTTCTTTAAGAGAAAGTTGGTGCGGTCGCCGGGATTTGAACCCGGGATCATTAGCTTGGAAGGCTAAAGTCCTAAACCAGACTAGACGACGGCCGCGCAAGATAAGCCATTATTCCCAGGCTTAATTTAAGTTTATCTGGGCTAATACCTGATGCGAACGCTGTGTTCTTGTGTGTTGATTAGGTTTTGAGTTTGACAGGTGAAAATTCCTTCTTTGCAGGGAAGCCTATATCTTAGTCACGTCACATGGATAAGGTAGTTTAGGTTGGACAAGATGAGCACAGGAAAGGATAGGCATAAAATTCCCGGCAGCCGCATGAAAATATTAACAAAAGATGCGAAGCAAATGGTGAATGGACCATACTACTGCCCTAAATGCCGAAAAGAACTGCTGAATATTTGTGTTAACCTTAAAACCAAAGAAGTCTACGCCGTGTGCAAATGCGAGCTTGAGTGGCCGTTGACTTACGCGCCTGTTTTTCAACCCGTAGATTACTACAACAAGTTCAGAGATGCATGGAAAAAGCAAAGCTACGGAATAATCAAGCCACCGTCAGAACCTGTAAAGCAGAAGTAACCATTTATTCTGTAGAGCAAATAGACGCCATTTCAAAAACAAACTGTCTATAAGCAGGAACTCTTCACACTATAAAATGGAGCAAACGCTTTGACTGAAGAAAAACTTGACTTCCCCCGTAAACTGCTCGTTTTAGGAAACCTTGGGCTTCTAGGGTGGGTTCTTCTAGCCTCGTTAGTGTGCTACTGTATAATTGGCTCTATGGCGTGCTCTTCTTTGTATTTTTAGCCTTCATGGTTTACGGTGTTCTGCGCAGAATCGGATGCGGCAGCTGCTACTTGTGCAAGTCGTACACGAGCGGTTTTGGCAGACTATCAGGGGTTTTCTTTGGCAGAGGATTTGTGAAGAAGGGAAGCGTAGGTTACAGGCTTGGAGTAGTGGTGTTCATCTATTTCCTGTTGCTACCGATGCCTGTTGGGCTTCTTGCAATTTCGTTGTTAGGCGCATTTTCTTTCGTTAAGGTTTTGGTGCTTGTTTGTCTTTTGGCGGAGGCAATTTACAGTTTAACCACTTGGTACAACAGTTCGACAGCAACCAAAAAGCGTGATTTGGGAGAAGGTTTTAAACGGTTGAACATAAAGTATTAGTGACATCGAAATGGTCAAAATGGGTTGGCTCTCGCTGAAACAAAAACCATTCAGATTCTCAGTCATCATACTTTTAGCGCTGATTGTTCTGTCTCCAATGGTGGCTGTCCATCCAGCGTTGGCACAAACTAACGGATACTACTACAAATCGTTCTCTTGGGATTATAACGGAAGACATTGGAACTGGAACTTAACTATCCCGCAAGATCTCTACAACGCTTACAAAGCGGTTCCAGTTTCAACTCGAACCCGAGATGGACCTGCAGGCTACGGTTTCTGCACTACAACCAAGGATTCTTACATTCAGAACTTGGCTATGGAACTGAACAGCACTGCAAACCAGCAGGGGTACAATTCCTACGATAAAGTCAGCTTTGTTTTAGCGTTTGTTCAAAGTTTACCCTACACTTCGGATAAGGTGACCACTGGATATGATGAGTATCCACGGTTTCCGATAGAAACTTTGGTTGATGACGGCGGAGACTGCGAAGACACCTCGATTCTTTTTGCCACGTTAACTCTCATAATGGGTTACGGCACAGTTTACATTAATCCGCCAAACCATTACGCCGTTGGCATCTTGGGCAACGATATACAAGGCACCTCCTGGACCTATCCAAAAGGATCCAACAACACCTATTATTACTGTGAAACCACAGGCGACGGCTTCACGATTGGACAGTTACCCGATGAATTTCAGGGGCAAAGCGCCTACATTTACCCCATAGACGAAGACAAACAGTTCGTTCCTGAAGGAGTATCTCTAACTACTCCTCAACCCAGCCCAACATATTCAGGCTTAGGCAACCAACCGACTCCAATACAAAACGGTCAACCAACGCCAACTGGCTCCGCTTCATCCAACGGTCCAGGACCAAGCGCTCAAAATCCTATGCCGTTATCGTTTAACCTAATCGAAGACAACCCGCTTTTGTTCATAATCATCGCGTTCGCCATCGTTGTTTCAATCGTCCTCACCATTTGGTCCGTGAGAAAAACAAAGATCATCCCGCAGGAGCAAATACCTGTGTCTCCCGAACCAGTCACACCGCAGGCTCCAAGCACTGATTCAGACTCCAACAAATTCTGCATTTTCTGCGGGTCAAGCAACAAAACGTATGCTGCGTACTGCGAGAAATGCGGCAAACAAATAGGGCAGCAATCAGCTTAACTGGTTTAATGTTTCTTTAGTGAACAAATCTATTTTTGAACGCGCATAGACTACAATCGCGGCTTCCAGCAGTATTACAATTGAAAGAAAAACTGTTAAACCCCAAGTTAAGTTAATGAGTGAGTGGGCAGCGGTTAAATTCACGGTGTCGCCGTTGGAGATTAGCTCGCTCCAGAAGGTCGGGTTCCGCGTCGTGATGAATGCATTTAAGTCCGTAGCCATCCACACGCATACGCCTACGAGAACAAACGCGAAGGCGCAGCCGACCAGAGTAATGTTTTTCCAGTCTGAAGATAGCAGGGAAGAAAATTTTACGCGGGTTCCAACTTCTGTGGGTTCTAAAGTTGCGGCGATGGTTTTTTTGGCTGTCTGAGGCGCAATTCCCCAAAGCGACCCCTGCTTAAAACAGATTTTGCTTGGCGCTTCCTCAGAAATAACTTTGCAGCCTTTCTCTGTGAAGGCACCTTTCAGTTTTCGGTAGGCTTCGTTGATTTCTATGTTGAGCGTGCGTTCAAACATCAGGACACCGCAAGCCACTATGTGCTATGTTGCTATTTTGGTTTATCTTCGTTTCTGTAAAGCTGCTTCTGGTACTGAGACGACTTAAATTTTAAGCCTGTAACGGGTTGGCGCGGCATGGCTCTTTGGCGCTCTAAGTTCTTGATTCTCGCGTAGAGTTTTGAGACTTTTGTGTTTGACGGAATCTTTGATTTGGGTCTGTGGACGGGCACGGGGGTGAACGGCTGGGTTATCTCCAGTTTTTTCTGCTTGGATTTCTTGAAGGCTACGTTGCTTGCTTTCTTGAATGTTACAGTGCCTTCTTTGAAGTTGACTTCCTGCACTTCCCAGCCTGCATCCAGCCACACCTTCGCATGAACACTCAAAGAAGCGTTGCTCCACCAAGCGGGGTCTTTGTAAGCTGCCATCGGAAGGTTGCTGCCGATTAACCCGTCAATCATCGCAAACTTTAGCGTAACCAGGTTCGTGAATGCGTCTCTAACTTTCAGGTGACTTTCAAGTCCAGCCCATTTTGAAATGGTCTTCGGCGAAACGATTCGGTGGGCACAGTGCAGGCAAAGCATCGCGTTTGGGTCGTCTGTGGCAACGTCGGGGGTCATGCAGTCTTTGCAGAACAGTTTCCTGCAGCGTTCACACTTTCGCATGTACGTTGTCCGCATAACTCTGCCGCAGATTACACATTCATCCTTCATTGACTATACCTTCCACCGATACAAGAAATGCTTTACTCAAACATTGTTTATGAGAAGATATTAATTTTCAGCTGTCAAACCTGCTTTTTCATCCTTAAAACCGTTTTTCGAAGTTAACTGCTTCAGGGTGCCCCTGATTTCTTCCCACACCAACCCAATCAGCTCTCTGGCTTGATGGTCAATGAGCAGCAGCACACCAATGTAGAGTGCAAAGCCCCCGACGGCTTTCGCAATCGTATAGAGCAGCGTTGAAGTAGATGGAAGAAGGTAAAGTACGAATCCCATCAGTAACGCTGACAGGATGTATTTTGCGATGCTTTTCCACGCGACCGGTATTTTGATGGAGTGGCGCATGAAATAGTATAGTCCAAGCAGGGTTGAAACGTGAACAGCCAAAAGAATCACAACAACCTCTACCGTTGCCTGCACAGAATCAGCACCAGGCAAACCCGTCAAAACAAAATATGCCAAAGGCACAGCAATCGCCGCTTGAATGTAGGGGATGGTGAATACTTTGAAGATTTTGCTTCGGACAAGTTTGCGGAACGCGATTTTTCCTTCAGCGTCAAACCCCTCGACTCCCATTACGCAGTTGGAGTAAAACGCGGTAACCATCACGATTAAAGTGTCAACTGTTAATGCTATCAGCACTGGCCAGGCGACGCTGTAATCCATGTTTAGAATCGTGAGGAAAGACATGGACATAACCATGGTGATGGCTGCAAAGGGAATCGCCAGCATCATGACTGTCCTGAACGAGACGCCGATTTGTTCATCGTTGCAGCTTTTAGCTAAAAGTTTAGGGTACAATGCGAACGCCAAAGAATTTGCGTAACTAATTATCACCGTGAAAGTGAGGGCAGCTTGATAGTACGCTCGTGCGCCTGACCCTCCGTACAGGAAAAGCAGGATAAACACAAAGGACAGCAATTGCCCGCCTACGGCGTTGTAAACTATTGCCGGTGACCCCTTAATCCATTCTTTAAGGTAGCCCCAATGCACTTTTTGTTTAAGGTAACTTCTTAGAATGTAAATGTAGAAGAATACCTGAACTACGCAGGACACTACTAAGCCCAGTATGGCGCCGAGGAACAATTGCTTAAAACCTAAAATCACGACCAAAGCAATACTAACCTTAACTATTTCCTCAATCATTAAGCCGTACCCAACAAACTGGGGCTTTACGCACTGCAGTATACTCTCAAAAATTGTGATTGAGTAAAAAGTCAAGATGTAGAAGCCTGCGATAAGGTAGATTGGCAGGTAACTGCTGGTTCCTATGGCGTTTGAAATCAGGAATATGACGGGGAAATAGATTATGGTTGATGCAAGAGCTATGGTCAGGTGGGCGGAAACGCTGGTTTTAACTGCGCCTTCTTTTCCCCGAGCCACAAACCTGGTTGCCCAGAACGGTATCACAGGGTTTAAAAGCATAAAGTAACCCGTGTAATCAAAAATGTTTGTCCAAACGTTAAATTGATCAGTGGTCATGTTTCTGGTTAGAAGGAGCGTAAATACAAGTCCAGTGATTAAGCTCAAGATTTGGGTTGTGAACACGACGAACCCGCTGTATCTTAGCCTGACTTGATGGGTTTCCACAAGTTTTCCTACTTTACGATGTTTTAAGTTCTAATGGATAAACAAAGCTTTAGATATACTATTTCCCAAATCAAAAAAAAGCCTGAAAAATAAGAAAAAGCGGCTGAATTTACCCCTTCACAACCGCTAACGGAACAAGCCTTGCAACTTTGGTTGCAATCCCAACCTTGTCGCTCACATCCGCAACCATATCCACATTCTTGTAAGCTGGGTCAGCTTCTTCAGCTAAGACTGATGCGCTTTGCGCTCGAACCACGATGCCGCGTTTCTCCAAGGCTGATTTTATGTCTCCGCCCCAGAACTGGCGTTTGGCGGCTGAACGACTCATCATTCTGCCCGCGCCATGCGCTGTTGAGCCAAACGTCAAATCCATCGCTTTCTGCGAGCCGACCAGAACCCAGGAGCTTGTACCCATGCTTCCTGGGATAAGCACTGGTTGCCCTTCACTGCGGTAATCGTCTGGAACATCAGGGTGTCCTGCTGGGAAAGCGCGTGTTGCGCCTTTGCGGTGGACCCAAACTTTTTTCTTCACGCCATCGCCGACGTCGTGGGTTTCTAATTTAGCGATGTTGTGGGCGACGTCGTAAACGAGTTTTAATCCGAATTTTTCTGCGTCTTGACCGTAAATCTGCTGGAAACTCTGGCGAACCCAATGCATGATTGCCTGGCGGTTTGCGAACGCATAGTTGACTGCGCAAGCCATGGCTTCGATGTAGTCTTTGGCTTCACTGCTGTTTCCTGGGGCACAGGATAGTTCGCGGTCGGGCAATGAGATTTTGTATTTCTGCACAGCATGCTCCATGACCCTGAGGTAGTCAGAGCACACTTGGTGACCGTAACCCCTTGAGCCACAATGGATCATAACCATAACTTGACCCTCATGGGTAATCCCGAAGGCTTTGGCGGTTTTCGAGTTGAAGATTTTGTCAACTTTTTGGATTTCAAGAAAATGGTTTCCTGAACCCAACGTGCCAATCTGGGTTAAGCCGCGGTTTTTCGCGGTGTTCGAAACCTTGTCTGGGTTAGCATTTTTCATACGACCATTTTCTTCACAGTGGTCTGCGTCTTCTGACCAGCCCAGTCCGCGGTCGATAAGCCACTGTACGCCTTCAGTGACTAGTTTTTCTAGGTCGCTGTTGGATATGGTGAAGTCTTTTCTGCGGCTGCCGAGTCCCGAGGGAACGTTGCGGAAGATTGCTTCTGCCAGCGGCGCAAGTTTGGGACGCACATCTTTTTCTGACAGCGTGGTTGATAGGAGCCGTACGCCGCAGTTGATGTCGTAGCCGACTCCGCCTGGGCTGATGACGCCGTCTTCGTAGTCGGTTGCTGCTACGCCGCCGATGGGAAAACCATAGCCTTCATGACCATCGGGCAATGTAATTGCGTGTTTGTAGATACCTGGTAACTGGGAAACGTTTGAGCACTGCCAAAGTGTGCGGTCAGTCTGCATCTTCTCAAGAAGCGCCTGATTAGCAAAAACCATGCCTGGAACCCTCATCTCAGGCTTGTACTGTGGAATTTTCCACATGTAATCATTAACTTTCTCTATTGGAACCCGTTCTGGAGCTGCCCTGCTTTCACTTTCGCCCAAAAATCTTCACCGTCACAACAAAAGAGGAAAGAGACTATAAAACGTTTATGAACCCTGTTTTTGCTTGGCGGCTTCAACAAAGCCTCTTACGCAGTTTTCCAACACGGTTTTTGAGTAAATGCGATGAGACTTCACGAAGTCTGCAACCAAACTCATTGCTTTGTCTTGGGCGATGATTTGGGCTTGAATCTGCTCGAAACTCCAGTTTTTCTTCACACCGTCTTCTGCGATTTCTGCCCAAAGTTGAAGCTGCAGCTTGTAGTCTTTGAGGTGCTGCACAGCGTCGCCAGCCTTTCCGAAATGGCTAAAATACAGCGCAGTAGGGTTTAGGTTAATCAGCTTGTATAGGGAAGCCAACGCGGCATCCATATAGAAGGGTGGCGGCGTAGTTGGAACCACAACGTCGAACTCTGGAAGATACGTGCCAGCGGCATCGCCCGGGAAGACTCCGCCATTGAACGATTCTTGGAAACTCAGGTTGTGCGAAGCATGACCTACAGTTTCCGTGACAGTTAATTTTGCATCATCACCTAAATCAAACGTGCCTTCGGTCATGGGAATTATGCGGTCTTTGGATACGGGTTCGGGTTTGCCGAAGACTTCGCTCACGAACCCCAAGACTTTCTGGGAGGATGTCCAGAGCCGTTCGGGGTCAACCATGTGCGGCATTCCTCGGGGGTGCACGATGACTTTGGCGTTTGGCAGGAACTTTAGCAGTGTGCCTACGCCGCCGCCGTGGTCCAAGTGGATATGGGTGACAGCGACGTATTCCACGTCCTCAAACGGTACATTGAGCTCCCGTAAGCCAGCGAGCAGGTTTGGCACTGAATTAGTCGGGCCAGATTCCACGAGGAAGGGCTTTTTGCCTTTTATCACGTAGCTGCAGATGAGGTTTTTGAAGCCGCCAGTGTTGAGTTCGACTTGGTAGAGGTTTTTCCCAATTTCCTTGGTGTGCAAATGTTTCCCTCGATTTGATGATAATAGATGATTGGTTGAGGCATAAATATTTCCGATTAAGACACGATTTATGCCTGCTTTGCAAAGCTTAAATTCACATGACCAACAATCAGACTATGGAGGAATTAGGTTGCCGAAGAAAAAGGAAGTAGCTATTTCAAGTGAACCAGTCTACAAGAGTCCTCCTGCAAAGGTAATTAAGAATCCGAAAAAACCAGTAAAGTAAGGCGCTTATGCGTTTAGTGCGTCAATTTACCTCTATTTTCTAAGGTCTATCTGCGTTATGGGCTGTATTGAATTAACACTACCTTTAATGCTACACACAATGGATATTTGAGTTTGCCGTTGTTGTTTTTCGCAAAACAATACAACTCGCGCCCCCTCAAACGCCTTAAACAAAGTGGCATGTCGGTCGTCTGTGGCGTGATTTTTCGGTTTGTTGTTTAGTTGGTGAGATATGGGTGAATTTTGTTGATTGGGCTATCTGGTGCCCGACTTGCATTGTGTGTTCTTTGCTGTTCAAGATTCTTGTGGAGAAAAAAACTGTCGATATGTTGCTTTCACAACCACACCGTGAGCGCTTCAACATAGAACCATGCAGAGCATGTGATAGAAAATGATTATCTCACATTGAAACAGAAGCAGAAAAATGTTGCTAACACAAAACAGGATGCAGGTACCAAGCAGTCTTGTGGCACCCTCAAAATCGTCCCGCCCACATAAAGAATCTAAAAGAAGCTCAAGCAACGATAAAACTTAATTATCAATTGCTCATGTATGAAAAGACATCTAAAGGTGAAATCAAAGTTGAAAGCTATTATCTTTGGTGCGCCAGGCGCAGGAAAAGGCACGTATTCCTCAAGGCTTCAAGCTAAACTTGGTGTCGACGTTATTGCAATGGGCGATATCTTCCGCGAATCCGTTAAACAAAACTCTGTGTTGGGCAAAAAAGTAAAGAGCTACGTTGAAAAAGGCGCTCTGGTGCCAGACGATGTCGTCGTTGAAGTGCTTAAAGACCGCTTAAACAAAGTTCCCAAAGGCAAAGGCTTCCTACTCGACGGTTTCCCACGCACGCTAGATCAGGCAAAAACCCTCGAAGGCATCACAGGCATCGACGTGATTCTGCTGCTCGATGTCCCAGACGAAATCATAATTCAAAGATTATCTTCACGGCGCATATGCAAGAAATGCGGAGACGTCTACAACATACGCTTCCTCAAATCCAAAGTGGAAGGCGTCTGCGACAAATGCGGCGGAGAACTCTACCAACGAGCCGACGACAACCCAGAAGTAATCAAAAACCGTCTGCAAGTCTACAAGAACCAAACCGAACCGCTAATCGCTTATTACACGAAAAAGAAGATACCCTTCGTCATCTCGGGCACAAAATCGCTCGATTCACCGCCAGACCCAATGGTCGCTAAAATGCTCGAGGACCTAAAGAAGCTTAAACTTGCTTAGATGTCGAGGATAAACTCCAAAATAACCCTGTCCGGTTCACGGATAATCACCATCAGGTGGTAAGTGATTGCTTTCACACCCACCTTTTGAGGGTGTTTTTTAGGGTCGTATTTTTCTCCCCAAATCTTCGCTTTTATTTTGAAGATATCAGCGGTTTCTTTCCAGCTGGTTATCTGGAATTTTGAGTAGAGCATGTTTTCGGTTTCAAACTTCACCAGCAACGCTTCAAGCCAGCTGTAGAGGAGCGCATATTGGTCTTCGGCTTCAACTTCGAGGGTTTCTTCTTGTGCCTGCGCGATTTTAGTGGTGTCAGTCATGGTTTCAAACATCGAGAGCGCTGCGTTTTCGTAGGCTTCCTCCATGTTTTTGCCGTGTGCTCGAACGTAGACGTCGGCTGTGTGTTCCAGAAATTCGAATCTTCCAGCGAATTTATCGGGTTTACTCATGTAAAGACCAACAATAGATAGAAGGGGAGAATAAAAAACAATTGCAATAAAGAGAGTTTAGAAGTATTCTTTGGCGTTTTGGATGGCGGCGGCTGTTAGTTTTGCGCAGTTCTCGATGTCTTTTAGGCTAAGCATTCCCACTGGGCTATGAATGTAGCGTGTGGCGATGGAGACGTTTCCGCTTGGGATACCCTGGCGGGTGATGGAGATTCTTGCTGCATCCGTGCTGCCAAGCAATCCTGATTCGAGTTGGAACGGGATTTTCTGTGTTTCCGCCGTTTCCATGAGCCACCGCAGAATCTTGGGGTGCGTGATTAATCCTGAGTCGGAAATGGTGAGTGCTGGTCCCTTGCCCATCTTTACGGTGGTGTCGAATTCCCGCACGCCCGGAACATCGCCTGCAATAGTAACGTCTAAGGCTATGGCGAGGTCTGGGTCAACACCGAAGGCCGCCGTAGCTGCACCGCGTAAACCGACTTCTTCCTGAACCGTGCCGACGGCGCAGACGGTGCAATCGGTTTTCTCGAGCAGTTTGAGAGTTTCAACCATAGTTAAGCATCCAGCGCGGTTATCAAATGCTTTGCCGATGGCTACGTCTTTGCCCAGGTTGACATATTTTATGTCGAAAGCCACTACATCCCCGATTGATATGCCCATTTTGGCGGCGTCTTCTTTGCTTTCTGCGCCAATGTCGATGAAGAGGTCGTCGTACGCGAGGATCTTTTTGCGTTCCTCTTCTTTCTGGATATGCGGCGGTTTAGAGCCAATTATCCCTGGCAACTGCCCTTTGCGAGTGTACACCATGACTTTTTGGGCTGGCAAAATGCGGTCGTCGATTCCGCCCATCTTGCTGAACTGGAGAAAACCGTCTTTCGTGATTGTCTTCACCATTAAGCCGACTTCATCCATGTGGGCTGCCAACATGATTTTTGGCGAGCCTGATTTGCCTTTTTTGATGGCTATGACGTTGTCCATCTTATCCACTTGGATTTCATCTGCGTATGGGGTCATGAGTTGAATCATCAAGTTTCTAACTTGTTCTTCTCTGCCTGTTACTCCACAGGCGTTTGAGAGTTTTTCTAAGTTTGTATTTATGGACAATGAGAACGCCTTCTTTGTGTTCGATATGAATTCTGAGGGCGTGGTTAATAAACGGTTGCGGTTCAAATCGCCGTCATCAAACGACGTTTCTTTTCTGCAGAGCAATAACAACAGTTTCTAAGCAATGCAGATATAAGGAAGTCTAACAATATGAACGGCTAAGAAGTGTCACAGTTATGTCAGAAAAATTGACTTTAACTACATGTACCAGTTGCGGTAAACCAATCCCACCAGGCAGCGAATCCACAAAGTTCTTGTGCCCAAACTGCGGAGACATCCAGATTAAACGCGACGGTAAATGCCGCAAATTCGGACGCCTCTACAAATGCCCCAAATGCGGTTTTCAAGGACCATAAAGGCGCATAGAAATGGGCAGCGTACTAGTTACCTACAAAGTTTTTCCAGAAGATATCTTACCGAACTTCGATGACCTTAAAACCAAAATCAAAGCCATCTTGCCTGAATTCGCAGGAATCGAAGGATGGGGCGAAGAACCAGTCGCATTCGGACTCGTAGCACTTCTAGTTCAAATCAAATATCCCGAGGACAAAACTGGACTCGTCGATGAATTCGAAGAAAAACTCTCAAAAATCCAGGGCGTCAGCCAAGCACAGACCTTCCAGATACGCAGAACCAGCCGCGATTAAACGGCTAAACAATAAAAAACCCATAATTCATCTCTTTATTTGCAACTGAACGTCTTGGCGCTTACACTTTAAAGTTTATATAGGAATAACCGCTTTTTCAAACACACATCCCCAATCAGAACTCAGGATTATTTAGGAGAAATTCTACATGAGCGAAGTACAACTACGCGTTGGAGACGCACGGCAAAGAGATGTCGGCAGAGGAATCGCCCGCATTGACCAGCGAACCATGCAGAAGCTTGGCATAAGCGCTGGAGATGTAATTGAAATCGTGAATAAACGCACCACCTCCGCCATTGCTTGGCCAGCCTACAGTGAAGACCAGAACCGCGACATCATCCGCATCGACGGCTTCACCCGCAAGAACAGCGGAGTCGCCATAAACGAATACGTGGTCATACGCCCCGCAAAAGTCAAAACCGCACTTGCAATCACACTTGCACCCGTTGACATGCGCCTCAACGTAGACGAAGACTTCACCAACTTCGTTAAAAACCGCCTCATGGAAAGAACCCTAGTTGAAGGCGACACAACCTTAGTCATGATGCTGGGACACGCCATACCATTCACAGTTTCAAAAACCCGTCCGCACGGCATCATAAAAGTAACCGCTGAATCACGACTCACAATTCTAAACGAGCCAGCACCCGAAGGCAAAGGCTTACCACGAACAAACTACGAAGACATCGGAGGACTCCAAACGGAAATCCAGCGCGTCCGAGAAATGGTCGAGCTGCCTCTTCGTCACCCCGAACTCTTCCAGCGCCTAGGCATTGACCCGCCAAAGGGTGTGCTGCTTCACGGTCCACCTGGCTGCGGAAAAACCCTCTTAGCCCGAGCGGTCGCTAACGAGTCGGAAGCCAACTTCTACAGCATCAACGGACCCGAAATCATGAGTAAATTCTACGGAGAATCCGAAGCGCGGCTCCGAGAGATTTTCCAGCAAGCCCAACAGAACGCTCCAAGCATCATCTTCGTTGATGAACTAGACGCCATTGCACCTAAACGTGAAGAAGTCACGGGTGAAGTGGAAAGACGCGTTGTTGCACAGCTCCTCGCATTGATGGATGGCTTGTCGGGTAGAGGAAACGTCATAGTTATAGGCGCAACCAACAGACCGGGAGCACTTGACCCAGCGCTGCGTAGACCAGGACGATTTGACCGTGAAATAGAAATAGGTGTTCCAGACAAGAAAGGACGCTACGAAGTCCTCCAAATACACACACGCGGCATGCCATTATCTGAAGATGTTGATCTTCCGAAGCTCTCTGGCATGACTCACGGCTACACAGGCGCTGACTTATCCGCGCTTGGCAGAGAAACCGCCATGAAAGCACTCCGCAGATACCTGCCACAGATCAATCTCGAAGAAGAACGCATCCCGCCCGCAGTTCTTGAGAAAATGGAAGTTACAATGGATGATTTTCTAGGAGCCTACAAAGAAGTCACACCAACCGCAATGCGTGAAGTCTACATCGAAGTCACCACGGTTCACTGGGACGATGCAGGCGGACTTGACGACGTAAAACAGCGCCTCAAAGAAGCAGTAGAATGGCCCATCAAGAGCCCGGAAATATTCACCAAACTCGGAATCAGACCGCCCAAAGGTATCCTGCTCTATGGTCCACCTGGCTGCGGAAAAACCCTCTTAGCCCGCGCCGTCGCAACCGAAAGCGAAGCCAACTTCATATCAATCAAAGGCCCCGAAGTGTTCAGCAAATGGGTCGGCGAATCAGAAAAAGCAATCCGCGAAGTATTCCGCAAAGCACGTATGGCTGCACCAGCAGTAATATTCCTCGACGAAATCGACTCTCTTACGCCAAAACGCGGGATGGGTATGTCTGATAGCGGCGTTTCAGAACGCGTCATCAGCCAGCTGCTCACAGAAATGGATGGCATAACAACGCTCCAAGACATCGTGATTATCGCTGCCACTAACCGCCCTGACATGGTTGATTCCGCAGTGCTACGCCCTGGACGCTTTGACAGGTTAATCTATGTGCCTGAACCCGACGAGAAGAGCCGTATGCAAATCCTCAAAATCTACACTAAATGCATGCCTATCTGCAAAGACGTCGACTTAGCCCAGCTAACCACCGCGACCAAGTACTATTCTGGCGCTGACATAGAATCTCTCTGCCGAGAAGCCGCAATGCACGCACTAAGAAAAGATGTTAACTCCACTGAAGTCACGATGAAGGATTTCCAGGATGCATTAAAAGAGATGGGTCCATCGATTACGCCTGACATGGAAAAATGGTACAAGAGCTTCATGCAGCAAATCCGACAAGTACAAAAGCCACAAACCCCAGTTGCATAGGAAGGATGTTTTATGCCGCAGATTAAAGTTTGGAAAACACGCCCAGCCTACTTCCAAATGCTGGAAGTCCTCACCAAGAAAGGCGACTTGACAGACGACGAACTGTTTGCTCAGCTGAAAGAGGAATTCGAGGATTTGGGATTCAAAGACTTCAACGACCTGTTGCTCAGGCTTGAGATAAGCGGCAAAATCCGCACTTCATCGATGTCCCGCGGCAAACGCCGAATCGAACTAATTCAGCCCCATTAGCAGACTTTTTCTGCTTTTATTCTAAATTTTTGTTGACCTGTTTGAAAGGAATTTAAGCCGATTTTAGGCGTTTCTGCACTATTTTAGACTCTACGCTGATAGTTCTGCGGCTGGTTTTCCAGCAAATCAAACATCTGGGATCGCAAAAAGATTCATCTGTGTATGCAGCAAATAGGTTAATGTTATAACCAAAACTATCTCAATCTATCAAGAAGCATACGACGCGTTGCTCCGCGAAAAAATCACTGGAGAAACCTTATCAGAAACCATCATGCGGATTACAAAAAAGTCACGCAAAATATCAGATTGCTTTGGAGCTTGGAAAATGACAGATAAAGAAGAGGAAGTCATCCGAAAAGAACTATCTGAGGATGGCACTTACAGACCTTTTAGTTTAAGTTCTTTTACTTTGCCAAAATGCGCATCTGTTGTAACGATGTAATCTACTTTTCCCGCTATGGCTGTCGCCGTATGGAGGGCATCTCTTGGTGCCAGATTATACTTCTTGATTATCTTGATAGCCAATGTGGCTATTTCTTTGTCTGCAGATACAATTTCTAAGTTGGGAAAATTCAACATTGCCTCTGCTGTTTCCAGGGCTTTTTCTATTCCGCGATTCTTTTTTACTTCCCAAAATACTTCATCAAACGTCAGAGCTGAAGTGATTGCACGTTCTTCGCCTAATTGGATTTTCATAAGCAAAGCCACTGCCTTTGCTCCTTCCTTCTCTGTGTTTAAGGCTGCAAAAATGAAGATGTTAGCGTCTAGATAGAGCACGTTGGGTTCTCTCTTCCAGTTCTTCCTCGTATGCATGGGGATCTACTGTAGAAACTGACTTACCGCTTTTAGCTACTCTTTGGAAGACAGCAACGGCGTCGAATGCGGGCTTCTTCAGTATTATCTTATCATCATCTAGCGTAAATTTGACTTTGGAGCCTGGTTCCATTTTGAGTGCTTTGCGCATTGCTCTTGGAATGACAACTTGCCCTTTTGGGCCTACTTTCATTTCTTCCTCAAACATGTATAACCACAAGTTATACTAAAGTATAAACAATATTTATACTTTGAGTTATTTCGCATATTTATTAAGTTGGTTTCCAGCCTACTCTACCTGTCGAATCGTTTTGGGCGTAAACTTACCAAAAAACTGTTAAATTTTAAAATTGGCATCTTGAAGAAGATTTTAACCGTCTGCAACTTTGTATGCTTGTTTTTCATTAGTAGTTGTAACAGAAAAGCCCCTATGCACAACAACCAGCGGGCTGCGTGGAACAACGATTTTTGTTTTCTGCGTCAGGTGCAGGTTGAGGACTGGTTGTGAAACGCCACAAACAGAGGCACCGACAAGCCCCATAAAATATTGTTTTATTACTCGCAGCAAGTTTTATTATCAAAGGCATCACAATTATTCCAAAGGTGTCCTTTTGGGCGTAAACTTCAAAGACCTAATACCGAAAACTCAGGTTAAACTCGAAGACCTCAGCGGCAAAATCATAGCCATAGACGCATACAACGCCATCTACCAGTTCCTCAGCATAATCCGCCAGCCAGACGGCACCCCGCTCAAGGACAGCTCGGGAAAAGTCACCAGCCACCTCAGCGGTTTATTCTATCGCACAAGCAACCTAATCGAGATGGGCATTAAGCCAGTCTATGTTTTTGATGGTGAATCGCCAGCGTTGAAAGCGTCTGAAATCGAGCGGCGCAAACAAGTGAAAGTTATAGCGGTTGCCCACTATGAAAAAGCCGCGGCGAGTGGCGATACAGAAAAGATGCGTATGTACGCTCAGGCGTCGACCAGCATGAAGGATTACATGTTGGGTGACAGCCAGAAACTCTTGGGGCTTATGGGTTTGCCGTGGGTTCAGGCGTCAAGTGAAGGCGAAGCCCAAGCAGCCTACATGAACAAAAAAGGCGACGCAGACTACTGTGCAAGCCAAGACTACGACAGCCTCCTTTTTGGGGCGTGTAAGCTGCTTAGGAACGTGACTATTTCTGGTCGAAGGCGAAGGGGCAAAGTTACGATTGAAGTGGTGCCTGAAGTTGTTGAGCTGCCTAAAACGCTTCATGAATGCGGTTTAACGCGTGAACAGCTCATCGACGTTGGCATATTGATTGGCACCGACTTTAACCCTGATGGCGTGAAGGGGATAGGACCAAAAACCGCGCTCAAACTCATAAAACAATACGGCACATTAAAGAATGCTTTGCCCCATATAGAAAATGTAACCTTCGCTGACAAAATAGAAGAAATCCAGCAAATTTTCCTGCACCCAAAAGTCACCGACAACTACAAGTTAGAATGGAAAGAACCCGACGAAGCAGGATTAATCGATTTTATGTCGCGGGAAAAAGAATTCGGTGAGGAACGCATCCGAAAATCCATTGAGAGGATGACTGCGGGCTCAAAGAAGCAGAAGGGGAAGGTTTCGCTGGAAAAATGGTTCGGATAAAAAAAAATAGGGTTACTTAACTGTAACCGACTTCGCGAGGTTTCTTGGCATGTCTGGGTTGTTGCCTTTCTCCAGAGATATATAGTACGCGAGCATCTGAAGCGGAACAGAGAACGGAATCGGCGAGAGCACACTTGGAATGCCCTTCGGAACCTCGATGTATTCTTCAGCTAGCGATTTGATGTCGTCGTCTCCTTCTTCGATGACGGCAATTATGTGGGCACCCCGAGCTTTCATCTCCATGATGTTGCCAATCAAGGTTTTATGGCAGTCATCTCTTGGGCAGACGAAGACCACTGGGAAACCTTCTTCAATGAGGCTTATGGGTCCGTGTTTGCTTTCTCCCGCTGGAAACGCGATGGATGGGATGTAGGCGATTTCCATGAGTTTGAGTCTGCCTTCAAACGCTGTGGCGGTGCTTATGCCCCTTCCAAGGAAGAAGAACACTTTGGAATCTTTGTATTTGTGGGCGATTTGCTTTACTTTTTCTTCTTGTGTGCGAATGATGATTTCTACGTCTTCAGGCATTTTCTTGAGGTTCACTTCAAGGCAGTCCATTTCATCCTGGGAGATTTTTCCCCGTTTCTTTGACAATCTCAGTGCGAGTTGGGCTAATACGGAGAGTTGTGAAGTGAAGGTTTTGGTGGCTGCAACGCCGATTTCTGGGCCTGCTTGGGTGCCGATGTAAACCCGTGAAACCCGTGTTAGCGTGGAGCCGATAACGTTGGTTAAGCCCAAAACTGTTGCGGCGCGTTGCTGAGCGCACATGACGGCTGACAATGTGTCTGCGGTTTCGCCCGATTGGCTCACGGCGAGTAGAGTGCTTTCGATGTTTACGGATTTGCCGTGTTGCTCCACGAATTCTGAAGCGTACACTGGATAAGTTGGCAGGAACGCGAGTTTAGAGAACATGTATGAAGCCGCGAGGCAGGCGTGGTAGCTTGTTCCGCAGGCGACCAAGTATACTTCGTCGGCGCGGTCAAGAAAAGTCGTCATTAAATCAAGGTAGTGGTCTTGCATGCGTAGGGTGTTGCGGAGGACTTCGGGTTGCTCATGGATTTCTTTAATCATGAAGTGAGGGTAACCCTGCTTCACCGCCATCTCCGAGGTCCACTCGATGGTGACTGGGTCGCGGGTGACAGTTGAGTAATCTTGGATTTTGTGGATTTCGTATCCCTGTTGGGAGAGGATTACGATTTCGCCGTTGTTTATCATAACGGCTTTGTTGGTTATGGGTAGGAAAGCGGGGATGTCTGAAGCGCAGAATACGCCTGTGCCGTTGACTCCCAACACCAAGGGACTTTCGTTTCGGGCGCAGATTATCTTGTCGGGTTCACGTGTGGACATTATGGCGAATGCGTAGGAGCCTTCTATCCGTTTGAGGCTTTCCAACACAGCGTTGACAAAGGTGAGTTTGGGGTTTTGCTTTAAGGTTTCCTCGATTAAGTGGGGCATAACTTCGGTGTCTGTTTTCGACACGAAAATGTGGCCTAAGTTCTGCAGTTCAGCTCGTAGCTCCATGAAGTTTTCGATGATGCCGTTGTGAACTACGACGATTTCACCTTTACAGTCCATATGGGGGTGGGAGTTGATTTTTAGGGGTGCGCCGTGGGTTGCCCAACGGGTGTGTCCGATGCCTATGTTGCCGGGCATGTCGTCGAGGTTGACTAATTTGTGGACTTCGTCGATTTTTCCAGAGTCCTTTTTCATAAAAATTTTTCCATCTGAAATCGTGGCTATGCCGACTGAGTCGTAGCCGCGGTATTCGAGACGTTTAAGTGATGAGTGTATGAGCGGTGCAGCGTTTCCTTCTTTTAAAATACAGCCAAAAATTCCACACATTTTTCTATGCCTTCGATTCGTGTTAGATTGATAGCTTATTGGAGGTTGGGTTTGTTTATAAGTATTTTTAATATAAGAGTGTGACCGCTAACAAGTTTGTTTTAGAGGTTGCCTTCCAAATTGCTTTGAACTTCTACAAAAAACGGCAGGTTTTTCCCGAAGATTTTGAACCGTTATAAATAAATTTTTTATAGTCCCCCGCGTATCTGAATTAGACCCCACATGGACAAAAAACTGCTCCTCCAAACCGACGGCAACACCCAGCAAGTAAAAGAAATCAGCATCCTCGCCGACCCCCAAAAACTAAAAATGATAATGGGCAGCCTCAGCTGGAAAATCCTCACCCTGCTCACAAAAAAAGAAATGTACCCCATCGAAATCGCCAAGCAACTAGGTATGCACGAACAAAAAGTCTACTACCACATAAGAAAACTCGCCAAAGCCGGAGCAATCACCGTTGTGCGGGAAGAAAAAAAGAAGGGCGCCACAGCAAAATACTACAAAACCGTCTCCCCAGCGTTTGGAATCGAGTTTCCCCAAGGCTACAAACCGATCCAGAACATCTGCACCCTAAGCATCGATGAGCCGCTGCAGAGTTTCTTCAAGGAATTCGTAGCCGACGGCGTTTTCGACGGAAAAATCGTGGTGGGGAGCCCGCAGCCGCATGGACCCTTCAAGACCAGTGCCCGAGACGGCCACTACGCAGCCCATTTAGCGCTGTTTTTGGGGCAATTTGCGAAGATGCCCACTGAATTTGCAGTAAAGTTGGATGTTGACGTGAAGGCGGAGAAAGAAGAGAAAAACAACCTCATCCTCGTCGGTGGACCAGGAACCAACCTGTTAACTCAGGAAATCAACGATTATCTCCCCATCAAATTCATCATGCAGTCGTCAGGGCAGGGTTTTTTGCTGGGCGGCTTATCATCCAAGAAGACTGGGCAAGTGTACACATCCGACGTTTCGGGTGTGGTTGCGAAAATCGTTAATCCATGGGACAGCACCAAACGCATCGTGGTCTTGGCTGGAAACAAGGCAGTGGGAACCAAAGCCTGCGTGCTGGCGTTGACGAATTTCTGGAAAAAAACCCTCGAGAAATACCATGGTGAAGACACGTTTGCGGTGGCTATTCACGGCTTCGATTTGGATGGCGACGGAAAAGTAGATTCAATCGAGGTAAACGAACAGTGAGTTCGAAGGTAACCACGGAAGTTATCCATGCATTTGGGCATGAAAACATCTTAGGCGTTCACCCCACGACGTTGATGTTCACCAAGGATGTTCATCTTTCTAAGAACGGCGACTGCATAGTTGCGATGTCAGCTGACAAATCGGTTGCAGATTTAAGCGTCGAGTTCAAGGAGGAACTCTGCAAACCAACCGCTAAGGTAACCATCACCATCGAAGCAGGCGGCTCCAGAGAAGAAATCAGGGCACTTGGCTCCCCCAAACTCTGCTTATGCCACCAAACCGACATCGTAATCAGGAAAAGCGACTATATCTGCCATAGAACCCTGGCGATTTGGGCTGATAAATCCGCGAATGATTTGCCAAGGGAACTTGTCGAGAAACTAAAAGACCCCAGACAAGAAATCAAAATTACCTTAACCGTTGAAAGCTAAAGGATTTTTGCGTCAAGTGCAATCTGCGATTCAAACGGTGCAGTCTCTCGTATGCTCTTCGACGTGAGGAATGATTCGACTTTTCGCCCATTTTTCTCAACCCCCGATGAAAAGCGCTGTTCAAGGTTTTCTTTTGTGTCGGGTGAACGAACAAAACCGTAAAAATGTACGACCCCGCCTTCGGGCTTTACGACGTTGCAGGCGGCGTCGACGAAGTCTATGGCGGTTTCGGGTAGGTTCATGATTACTCGGTCTGCGGTGCCTTTGAGTTTGGCTGCGGCAATTTCCCGTGCGTCGGCAAGGATGGGGAAAACGCGGTTTTCAACCCTGTTAACTCGTACGTTCACTTTAAGCAACTCAACTGCATCAGGATTTAAGTCAACGGCGTAAACCTTAGCATGTGGACTTCGTTTGCCGATGAGCACTGAGAAGGGTCCGACGCCTGCAAACAAATCCACAACCACTTCGCCCTCCCGAACCAGCGACGCCACACGCTCATGCTCATGGGAGAGCCGCGGCGAAAAATACGCCTTCGCAATGTCAACATGGTATTCGCAGCCGAATTCACGGTGAACGGTTTGGGTTTTGTGTTCTCCCGTGACGAAGTCGTAGTCGCGTACGCGGAAGACCCCGCTGATGTCGCCTGCTTTGGAAAGGACGGTTTTGACGTTTTTCTGCGTTTGCAACAATGCCTCGCCGATTACCGTCTGGTACGCTTTGATCTGGGGCGGGATGTCGATTACAACTATGTCACCGATGATGTCGAAGGCTTGGGGAACCTTCGCGAGCAAATCCGCTGGCAATTTATTCTGAAGCGCCTGCGTGAGAGTTTCGGTGGGAAGCTGCTTTTCGCTGAAAACAGCGGTTTGCAAAGTAAACTGAGGGATTTGGCTCCTGAGCGTCGCCAACTCGATGCCAGCTGGCTCCCTGACCAAAGGAATCCATAGCGATTCTTCGTTCCGCTGAATAACCAGCGCTTTGTCGGCGAGCCCAAGTTTCGTTGCTAACGCTATGGTTTTTTCGCCTTGGTTTTTCGGAACTTTGATGCAGGCAGAGGGTCTTGGCATGGGTGGTCAGCTTTTCTCTATTCGGTAGAGGTTGTTTACTTTTTCTATTTTGAATTTGACGTTTAACATTTTTTCTATGAGCCAAACGTTGGATTCGATGTGTTCGCTGATTGTTCGGGTGAGAAACACAGATTTGCCCTCTGAGAGCGCCATGTAGGGCAGAAGCATGTCTGCGAGGTGAACATCCACCGTCGATTCAACAGCCAACTCAACCGCAAGTTTCTCAGCGGCTTCTTTCCCAACTGCCTCGCTCATCTTGCACAATTCCCCAATTGCGTCGGCACCCAAGACGGCGCCTGTGCTGGTTTGTGCCCACAGAACAATCGAGCTGCCCTTCTGGATGGGGTTCGACTGGTCGTTTACAACTTGAATATCAACGTCGTAACCAATTTGGGATAGGTAGGTTTTGGCTGCTTTTGCCTGCCGCTCCGCTACATGCTTATCAGCTAAGAAAGTGCAGACTGAACCTCCCTTGACGCTTGTTAGCTTGCCAAAATTCTCCAGTGCAAAAGGTTTCAAGCGGAGATTCGGGTTAACCGTCAACGTGGCTTCTCCCATCCCCTTCGGGTAGTAACCATATTTTTGGACAGAGATTTCAGCTTCAACACCCATCTGCCTGAGTGCTGGAATGAAAATGTACCGCAGATAGTTGATGGTTGGGGCGTGGATTGTGTCTGTTCCGCCCTTAGCAACATGGAGACGAATAGGCTTCTCGGCGAACAGGCAAATCGGCAGCACAGCCTGCAAGAGCATCGGGATACTGCCCGCCGTCTCGATTAAGGCTTCAATATTGCCGCCTTTAATCGTCTGGGGTGTAAACCAGAGCTCGCGTGAACCCAGCTTTGCTCCTTCCACTTTGGCACCGCAGAGCCTGCCAGCAGTCAATACCCCTTCGAGATGCTGAGGTTTCAAGCCTGGCTGCGGACGGTTCTGGCGGATGTTGGTAATGTGGAGCGGTTCTCCTTTAATCGCGGCTAACGCTATGGATAAACGCAGAATTGTGCCGCTTCCGCTCTTCTGGCTCCCATCAATTTCAAACATTCACTGCTTTCTATGTCATGTCAGTTTAAAAAACTAGATTAGCTGCTGAATCCCAAAAAAACAAAGCTCCGAAAAATAGCGGCTTTTCGCTCAAGAAAGCAGTTTGCTGCATGTAGACAGAATTCTTATATTTAACAATCACTAACAAAAATTCAGGTGAGTTTCATGAAGAATTCTTTAGGAGCAAACACTATCGTACCAACGACACCCGTTTGGGTTGTAGGAACCTATAACCAAGAGGGAAAACCAAACGTTATGACTGCCGCCTGGGGAGGCGTTTGCTGCTCTCAGCCACCATGCATCTATGTATCCCTGAGAAAAGCAACCTGTACCTACAGCAACATTGTAGGGCGGAAAGCGTTTACAGTTAATATTCCATCCGAAGCCTACGTTAAAGAGGCTGATTATTTTGGAATCGCTTCGGCAAAAAATGTGGACAAATTTTCAGTAACAGGGCTTACTCCAGAGAAAAGCAACCTTGTCGATGCACCCTACGTGAAAGAGTTTCCGCTGGTTATAGAGTGCAAGGTTATCAAAATCGTTGAAATTGGATTACACACACAATTCATCGGTGAAATCATGGATGTCAAAGCAGACTCCACAGTGCTTAACGAAAAGAACCTTCCAGACATCGAAAAAGTGAAACCGATAATTTGGAATATTGCAGAAATGTCCTATCACGGTGTTGGTAAAGGTTTGGGGCAATCGTTCTCAATTGGAAAAGAGGTAAAGCCAAAAAAGCAAAAGTAAGTTAAGGGTCTAATTCAGGAATTCGAGGAGCCTATTTGGATCTGAGGGGTGTGCAGTATTCTGTTTTTGGGTGGTTTGTTGCTTTTTTTCTGTTACTCTAAGTTGCCCGTTAGGAAAGTTAAACCGTAAAGAAAATACACAACTGAATTGTGCACAGGGCTCAGATCCTATTAGTGGTTCTATGTTGAAACCTATAGGGGGTAGGCAAATCACTAAGGGGCAGGTCGGTATTGCCACTTTTTAAGGTCAATTACTAATGTTTCCGCTATAGAAAAAAGTAATAAGTCTCAAGGGGTTATTTAGGAGTTTAAGAGGGAGCATTCGTGAGCGCTGATAAAGAAAAACTTAATCAACTGTTGCAGAAAGTTGATGAAATCGCGTTGTCGGTTAATAAAATTTCTGAGGAACTGCGAACAGTTTCCGCTTCACTCAAGTCCCTTGCAGTTGGACAAATCACTCAGCAACCAACAGTTCATGTAACCCGAACTCCCACGCCGTCCTCAACACCAGCCCCCACACAATCGGCGCCTCCAGCGGCTCCACGCGAAACCCCACAGCAACGCTCACTCGACGACATCCGCATGTCCTTCCCCGAAGAACTCGAAGCCCGACTCAGCTTCGACGAAAAAGGCGACTACATCATCATAAAACCCAAACAGTTCCTCGGGTCTGAGAACTTCGCTAAAATCGCTTCAGCCGTCCGCGGCATGGGTGGAGAATATATCAGCGCTGGAAAAGACTCGCATTTCAGAGTGCCCAAGAAAAAAGCGTAAAGAAACTAAAGCACAACAAAATTTTTAAATTCACTCTTAAACGGTCCATAACTGACGTCCAGGTTGGTTACTTTTGCTTTAGGAGGACCCTCACGGCAATAGTTAACGAGCATCTTCACTGAGTGTTCTTCACCTTCAAAAACCGCTTCCACCCGCCCATCCATCGAGTTACGAACCCAACCCGTAACACCTAAGGCTTGCGCCTCAGAAAGAGTGCTTTGCCTAAAATAGACCCCCTGAACCCGCCCAGAAACCAACACATGCGCTCTAACTTTCATACAGCATTCTTCGAATTAAAAGAAGAGATGGGGTTTAAAAATATGATTTATACAAAAAAAGGAAAAAAGGGCTGTTTACCATGGATCGATTTTTTCGCCTCTCTAGAAAATGGTTTTCTATATGCGATTTAAGCCGTTGTGGTTGCCCGTACACAGCAGCAATCCGCTAACAAATTCACTTTCACTTATCCCTCCGCTGCAGGAACCCGTCGGCGGCGGCTTTAATTTAAAAGAGTTTTTTGCCGATTAGCATGTTGGAGACTTAAAATGTTTACGGGGAACTGTGGGAAACTGATGGTTTATGCGTCAACCGGGGTTTTAGGTAGGGAACGGTTGGAATCAGTGAGGGCTGCTGCGAAGGAAACAGCTAAACGGTTGAACTTGGATTTTGAGATGGTGCGGTTTGAACGGGCATCTTCACCCATATACGTGTACTACGAAGAAAACAACGGTGAAGAACCCATACCATTATACTGCGACGAAGGCAAAATAACCAATTTAGAAGAAATCAGCAATAAAATAAGAAACATGATGTTTGTCCTGTCATTTCACCCTAAGCATCTTGCGCTAAGGGAAA
>Ga0209083_1001453_pt1 | contig 26851 bp, 18 predicted proteins | sample AM7aDNAmetaG_FD_184132 | JGI IMG/M metagenome (GOLD analysis project Ga0209083, IMG submission 184132) | Freshwater microbial communities from Finland to study Microbial Dark Matter (Phase II) - AM7a DNA metaG (SPAdes) (version 3) | ecosystem: Environmental > Aquatic > Freshwater > Lake ...
AAAACCCCGGGAAAATCATGAGTGTCGCGGAAGCGGCTGAGTGATTAGGGGCAAAAATTAGTACGGTTTACTCATGGGTTCACATGCGGAAGATTCCACATTACAAGCTTGGAGGACTGCTGAGGTTTGGGGAGGCGGATATCGAAGAATGGATCTCCAAACAGAGAGTCGAGGTCTATGAGGATGGAGGGCTTAGTAGATGACTGACCGCCTTATAAATGTCAAAGAAATGGCCCAAATACTGAACGTACCGGTTTCCTGGATCTATGACCGGACGAGGCAGGGGCCTGAAGTCATTCCGCACGTAAAACTTGGTGCTTATGTCCGTTTCGATCCCGACGAAGTGATAAAGTTCTATCGGAATAAGAGCGATGAGCGCCGGCAAATAGGGATGAACCGGCATGTCAAGTGAATGGAATTTACTGACATCTTATGAGGCGTCCTTGATCTGCGGGCTTCCAAAGGAAGTGATAGATCTGCTCGCGCAAACAGGGAAGATCAGAGGTTATCAAATCGAATGGCGGCGGCGATGCTGGTACTGGTTGCTATACAAGAGGGCTTTTAGACGGTTTCTGAAAACTCGATATGCCGCGCGGATATGTCCCGGGATTAAAAAAACTCGCCGGAGGAGAGAGGGAAGCTAACGCAAAGTCGCAATTCAAGTAATTTGAGACATTCCATAGTTAGAGCTGTAAACATACAAGGGGCAGAATATGAAATTCGCTCAAGTAAACGGAGTTAAGGCGGAAGCTCAGCAAGGACTGCGGGGTGCTTGCGAAGTTTGTCAAAGCGTTATGATCGCCAAATGTGGAAACGAAAGAATGAAACATTGGGCGCACAAAAGTAAAATTTCATGTGATCCATGGTGGGAGAATGAAACGGAGTGGCACAGAGCATGGAAAAATCGGTTTCCTGAAAATTGGCAAGAAATAATCCACAAGGATCCTACGACAGGAGAAATGCATAAAGCAGACATTAAAACAACTGGTGGACTCGTAATAGAATTTCAGCGTTCCGCAATCGAGCCCGCAGAAATGCTAAGTCGTGAGCATTTTTATAAAAACATGGTCTGGGTTGTTGATGGTACACGTCTGATGAGGGACTACCCGCGTTTTTGCAAAGGGTTTAGCTCTCTCAGGCAAACAGTTAAAGGCTTTTTTCTTTCGTCCTTTCCTGATGAATGTTTTCCTTCGAGCTGGCTTGCAAGCTCAGTGCCCGTTTATTTTGATTTTCAGGGTAATGGTGATCCGGTCCAACCACAGGATGCGAGACGTTCTGCTTTGTGGTGCCTATTTCCAAATCGTGTGGATGGGGCTGCTGTTGTCGCCGGCGTGTCCCGCGAAGCACTTGTGAAACTAGCTTCTACGGACCCTGACTTACTTTTTGCGCATGGAAATCTTACATATATCGCGGAGTATATCCGGCTCCAGCGTGAGAGTGCTGCCGATCATGCCCGTAAACAACATCCAGATCTTCTCTCGTTACTAAATGCAAGAAGGCTTAGAGGCCGTAGGCACTAAACCCGAATTCGAGAAATTACGTCGTAAATTATGCATTGAGCGACATTCCCAATTGGGCGAAGTCGGGGAAGCAGCTTTATGCCCCTTTGGTTGTATTGGAGAGCGCTTAATTATGTATATTTAAGTTGCTGCATATAACATAATATGTTATATGTTACATGTGAAACGAACTTGTAATTGACATCAAGTATATAATAGACTCATCAGATAACAGTATCTGAGGCTAAACGAGAATAGGATGCACTATGAATAGCTTGGCGGGGCTTGGGAAAAAGTCGAGGGAACGTCTTGCTTCGCTGATGCGCGGCATGAAAGGTGTCATTTCTCTTGAGGATGCGGCATCGATTCTAAAGATGCCAGAGGCGCAAGCGGCGACTTTTGTTTCCCGGTTATGCAAGAACGGCTGGTTAAGCAGGATTCGCAGAGGTATGTACATCCCCGTTGCTATTGAATCAAAAAATGTCGATCCTGTTTCTGAGGATTCGTGGGCGATCGCGCAGCGATTATTTGAGCCTTGCTACATTGGTGGTTGGAGTGCCGCGGAACATTGGGATTTGACGGAGCAGATATTCCGTTCGGTGGTCGTTGTCACTGCGCGCAAAGTTAGGTCAAAGAAAATCGAAGCGGGCGGGGCGGAATATTTTTTAAAAATGACGACCAATGAGAAACTTTTTGGAACCACCGAGGTGTGGCGAAACAATGCCAAGGTCAAAGTCTCGGATCCTTCCAAGACCGTTGTTGACATTTTTAATGCTCCTGAGATTGGCGGGGGGATAAGACCCGCCTTTGATATTCTCAAGAATTATCTAAGTTCGAAAAACAAGAATTTAGATTTGCTCATTCAATATGGCGAAAAAACGAAGAACGGGACGGTGTTCAAACGGTTGGGATTCCTGGTCGAAAAAAAATACCCGCAGGAAAAGTCATTTTTGGAAAGGTGCCAGTTTAGAATCAGTAAGGGGTACTCCCAACTGGACCCGGCCTTGAAAAGCGATAAAATTATTAGCAAATGGAAACTCTGGATACCTTCATCTTGGACAGGCGAGAATTCAAATGATTAATAAGAACGAACTTCTTGAATTCGCAAAAGTCTTTGGCCTTCCCATTGAGACCGTCGAAAAGGATTATGTCCTTGGGTGGCTCCTCGCCGGAATCGCGCAAGAACCTACGATCAATTCCTCCTGGCTATTCAAGGGCGGAACTTGTCTGAAAAAATGCTATTTTGAAACGTATCGCTTTTCTGAAGATCTGGATTTTACACTTCCGGACAAAACGCAAATCAACGTTGATGCTCTCAAGGAAATATTCAAACGCATAGCGGTGTGGATCCAGAGCCAAAGCGGTGTTCAGATTCCGGAATCTTCGATAGATTTTGAATTGTTTCTCAACCCCCGTGGAAACAGCGCGATCCAGGGGAAAGTCGGCTACATCGGACCCTTGAGGCGAGGGCCTGGAACCATTGCCAAAATCAAATTGGATTTGACGAGTGACGAAGTCGTTTCCCTGGCTCCGGCAGTCCGCGATGTCTATCACCCTTATTCTGATAAACCCGAGCAGGGGATTCATGCCCTCTGCTATGCCTACGAAGAAGTATTTGCAGAAAAAGTAAGAGCTTTGGCCGAACGAGCCCGTCCGAGGGATTTGTATGATGTCATTCATCTCTATCGACACGATCATTTGTTGACCGACAAAAAGCTAGTTTTAAGCGCCCTCATTGAGAAATGCCGTTTCAAAAAGATTGAAGTGCCCACATTGGAGGGGATTGAGAAGCATTCCTACCGCGGAGAACTCGAGTCGGAATGGGAAAATATGCTCAGGCATCAATTGGCGGCGCTCCCGCCTGTCAAAAGTTTCTTGGAGGAATTGCCAGATTTCTTTAATTGGCTTGGCGAATTACGGGGAGTCGAGACCGAACCTGAAGAGGATATGGCGGAAGCTGAAACGCCAGCGGCATCATTAAAAACAGCTCCCGCAGCGCGTAGGCCGGAGATCGATACATCGTGGACGATCCCGGAACGATTGACTGTTATTAACCGGGAATCTTCTCTTATGGAAAAAATCCGGTTTGCGGGTGCTAACCGGCTTTGCCTGGATCTTGCCTATGACCGGAAGCATCGGGTTATTGAACCGTATGCTGTAAAGCGAACCATAGGCGGTGTGCTATTTCTTCAAGCTGCCCACCACGAATCAGGTGAGCCTAGGAGTTATTTGTTCGATAAAATCGAAGGAGTGAAAGTAACGGACACTCCTTTTAATCCACGCGGTCCCATTGAGATTACCATCGCTGGTCAGCTGGAAATCAAACAGAATGTTTCTAACGCTAGAGGACGCAGCAGCCATTTAGGCGGCCCGGTTTATATTTATCGCTGCAGCTCTTGTCACCGATTGTTCAAAAAGAAAACCATGGATTCTGTATTGCGGTCACATAAAAATAAAGCCGGATCCCAGTGCTTCGGATCTTACGGGGCTTATGTGAGGACGAAATATTAGCCCCAGAGAGCTTATCCGGGGTCATTGCGGTCTGTCCTGGATGTCGCAATCTAGTCGGTTTACGAGATTCGGCGCTCGGAACGCCAAGCCTTCTCCCCGAATGAAATCGTCAACGACATGACGTTGTCGCGTCTTCCATGTAAAATCCCTTAGATTTAATCAGTGATAGGCGGTAATATGGTGTCCGTTTCTTGGCATAATTTAGCAAAAAATGGACAATGCGAATGACCGATAAATGGCTCACCATCGAACAGATCGCTGACTATCTTCAGGTCTCGAAGGAGAAGATGTACAAACTCTGCCAGAGAGGGAAGATGCCTGCGTCCAAGGTGGGTGGGCAGTGGCGGTTTGATTTGAAGGAAGTGGATGCTTGGGTCAGGAAACAGCGGCCTAAGAAATAGCGAATCTTTATTAGAGGAAATATAGATGCTCAAGCTGGAACAAGTTACTCGCGGTGCTACCATCAAAGGGGTTTTACCGGACGGGTTTGTGACAGTTGTGGACGTGAAATGGCTTGGGGATGTGGCCATTGAGCTGACCTATAAGGATGCATCCGGTCGTCTTGGTAACGAGATGGTCTATCGTGAGCGAGAACAGCTTCTCGAAGTGGTGACGTCAGGCAGTCCGTGGAGCTTTGATGGAGACGGATCACTTTTTCGACTCGTTAGTGAAGCTCGCCGCATTCGCCTTGCGTACCTCTTTGATCCCCTTTTAGCCGTTCATACATCGTTGGTGGATCCCTTACCGCATCAAATTACGGCCGTCTACAGCGAAATGCTTCCACGACAGCCACTCCGTTTTTTACTTGCCGACGATCCAGGCTCAGGCAAGACCATCATGGCAGGACTCTTCATCAAAGAACTTATCGCTCGCGGTGATCTCCAGAAGTGCCTGATTGTTAGCCCGGGGAACCTCGTGGAACAATGGCAGGACGAGCTCAGTCGGCGGTTTCATCTTCATTTTGAAATCATGACGAACGATAGCTTTGAGGCCTCCCGCACCGGAAATTGGTTTGCTGAAAATCCGTTAGCAATCTGTCGGTTGGATAAGCTCAGTCGAAATGAGGAGGTTCAGGCAAAGCTTCAGGCCACTGACTGGGACCTAATTATTTGTGATGAAGCTCACAAAATGAGCGCTCAATATTTCGGTGGGGAAGTTAAGTACACGAAACGGTACCAACTTGGGAAGTTGCTCTCGACTATTACCCGGCACTTTCTACTTTTGACGGCCACCCCACACAATGGAAAAGAGGAAGACTTTCAGCTGTTCTTAGCGCTTTTGGACGGAGATCGGTTTGAGGGGAAGTTTCGAGATGGCGTTCACTTGACGGATACCTCCGATCTTATGCGGCGGCTTGTAAAGGAACAACTGTTCAAGTTTGATGGGACACCACTATTTCCTGAGCGTATCGCCTATACAGCAAACTATACGCTTTCTGAAATGGAAGCCCAGCTCTACAAAGAAGTCACGGATTATGTTCGTGAGGAGTTCAATCGCGCGGCAGCCATCGAGAACGAAGGGCGGAGAGGAACAGTTGGTTTTGCGCTTACTATTCTGCAACGCCGACTTGCTTCATCTCCAGAAGCGATATATCAGTCCCTGAAGCGTCGCCGCGAAAGGCTCGAGAAACGGCTTCGCGAAGAGCAGCTTCTGAGTCGGAGTGCAGCGGCTCGTCTGGATATCAATGCCGAACTGCCCACTTACAATGAGGACGATCTTGAAGAGTTTGACGACGCGCCAGATGCGGAGGTGGAGGATACCGAAGAGAAGGTGGTTGACCTGGCCTCCGCGGCAAGAACGATAGCTGAGCTTCAAGCTGAGATTGAAACATTACGGGGTCTGGAAGTATCGGCTCTGCGCGTTCGACAATCTGGCACGGATCGTAAGTGGGAAGAGCTTTCAAATCTATTGCAGAACAACAGTGAAATGTTTGATGCCAACGGCCACCGCCGCAAGCTCATTATTTTCACCGAACATCGCGACACATTAAATTATTTGAAAGAAAAGATTACGGCATTGATCGGAAAGCCGGAAGCGATCGTTAGCATCCAGGGGAACATGGGCAGGGAACAACGTAAAAATGCCGAGCAGCAGTTTACCCAGAACAAGGACGTGGAAGTTCTTGTAGCTACAGACGCGGCAGGGGAGGGTATTAATCTTCAGAGAGCCCATCTGATGGCAAACTATGATCTTCCGTGGAATCCTAACCGGCTTGAACAACGATTTGGGCGCATTCACAGGATCGGACAAACGGAAGTATGTCACCTTTGGAATCTTGTGGCTAAAGAGACGCGTGAGGGTGAGGTTTACCATAAGCTGCTAGAAAAGCTCGAAGAAGAACGAAAAGCTCTCGGAGGACAGGTGTTCGATGTTCTTGGCCGGGTTACTTTTGAAGACAAACCTCTGCGGCAACTTCTTCTTGAGGCGATTCGTTATGGGGATCAGCCTGAAGTTCGGGCGCGACTTACAAAGGTTATCGATAAGGCAATGGATCGGAAGCAACTACAGTTGCTCTTGGAGGAAAGAGCGCTTGCTCGGGATTCTATGGATTCCAGGAAAGTTCAGCAGATCCGTGAAGATATGGAGCGTGCTGAGGCCCGACGGTTACAGCCACACTTTATAGCGTCATTTTTCTTGGGGGCTTTTCACATTCTTGGGGGTACGCTTCGCGAGCGGGAGACCAAGCGCTATGAGATCACGCATGTGCCGAACCTTATTCGAAATCGTGACCGGATAATTGGAACGCGTCAGGCCGTTCTTCCAAAATATGAACGAATCACTTTTGAAAAAGAATCCACAAATGTTCAGGGGAAGCCTTTAGCAGACTTTGTCTGCCCAGGACACCCGCTTTTAGATTCAACGACGGACCTTGTTCTTGAGAGATACCGGGATCTTCTCAAACAGGGAACTGCTCTTGTTGATGAGAGTGATCCCTCCGATAAGGTTCGAGTGCTTGTTTATCTTGAGCACGGAATTCAGGATGCCCGAACGGATGCCGCCGGTCAGCGGCGTGTGGTTTCAAAACAGCTACAGTTCGTTGAGGTTGACGGAGAAGGAAACGCTCAAACCGCAGGATTTGCACCTTATCTCGATTATCGACCACTTACCGAAGAAGAGCGCAGAGCTTTACCGCAGGTCGAGATACCTAAGTGGATGCGAGAAGAACTAGAATCCCGCGTCCTCGCTTATGCTGCACAGCATCTTGTCCCGGTTCATTTTGAAGAAGTGCGTTGCCGCAAAGAAGAACTTATTGATAAGACCATGGCTGCCGTCAAGGAACGGCTTACCAGGGAGATTGCCTTTTGGGATCATCGAGCCGCTACCCTTAAAGAACAAGAATTAGCGGGGAGAACCAATGCGCGTCTTAATTCCGGAATTGCTAGGCATAGAGCGGACGAATTGTCCGCCCGGTTGCAAGACAGACTTGCCAAGCTGGAAAAGGAACGAAAAATGTCGCCGCTTCCCCCCGTTGTTGTGGGTGGTGCACTCATTATCCCTTTGGGTGCTTTCAAGAAACTTAAAGGAGAAATATCACAGAATGCTTCTGCCGCGGACAGGCAAAAGATTGAGGCTATGGCAATGGCTGCTGTAATGCAGGCGGAAAAAGACTTGGGATTTAAGCCAAAAGACGTGAGTGCTCAAAAATGTGGCTATGACATTGAATCCGCAATTCCAGGGACGGGGCTTTTAAGGTTTATCGAAGTAAAAGGGCGGGCTCATGGTAACGATACGGTTACCATCACAAAGAACGAGATTCTGACTGGTTTGAATAAGCCGGACGAGTTCATTCTTGCGATCGTTCGGATTGATGGTGAAAATACCGAAGCGAAGTACATTCGCCAGCCATTTCAGAAAGAGCCAGATTTTGAAGCGACCAGTGTGAATTATGATCTGCGAAAAATCCTGGCAAGGGCTGAGGACCCAAAATGAATGATGGGGGAGATGCCCGCCGAGGACCATATTATTTCCTAGAAGTTCAAGCTGCCGCCAAACGACGTTGGCAGCAACTGGAAGCGGACCCCGAATTGGCCGGGCCATGGCGTCAGTTATTTAAACAAGTGCAAGTGCCTCGCCACGTTTTGTCAGAACTACTTCAAAATGCTGATGATGCGGCCGCCACTTATGCCTCAGCTCGAATAGAAGACGATACGTTTGTTTTTGAGCACGATGGCGAAGACTTTACTAAAGAGCAGTTCGAGTCTTTGTGCCGTTTTGGGTTTTCAAACAAACGCAAACTCCACACCATCGGATTCCGCGGCATCGGTTTTAAATCGACTTTCAGCCTGGGGAAAACCGTTAAGCTTTCTACCCCCACTCTTTCGGTCAAATTTAATGAAGGCCGCTTCACGGAACCCGTGTGGATCGATGATGCTCAGGCGACAACAATGACACGCATTTGCGTATCCATCGAGGACTCCAGTCGAAGGGCTGAGCTTTGCAAAAATCTTGAAGAGTGGTCGAAAAGTCCGGTCTCGTTGCTTTTTTTTAAAAACATTCGAAGGTTAGATATTCTCGGGCACTGCGTGGAGAGAAAGATCTTGGGCGCGGGGCCGGTTTCGGATTCCGAGGAAATTGAGCTTGTCGGGAAAAAGACATTGCGTCTGACCGTTTTTCATTCACCTGAGGAACCATTTCCGGACGATGCCATTGCCGAGATTAGACAGGAAAAGATTTCCGAAGACATCACATTCCCGGCATGTCGCGTCGACTTAGTTATGGGCTTGGACGAACCACAGCGATTGTATGTTATTCTTCCAACTGAAGTTTGTTGCAACGTGCCCTATTCTTGTAACGCCCCATTTATCCAGGATCCCGCACGAACAGGAATTAAGGATCCCGCTATTTCTCCTACCAATAGGTGGTTATTGAAGAGGATAGGTTGTTTAGCGGCAACTATTATGATTTCTACGTTGAAAAACCGGACTCTTCCAATCAGTAAACGCGCTCAAGCTTATGAGCTATTACCAAGTCTCGCGAATACCGACTCTTCCGCTTCTGGCGAAGCCGTAAGGCTCATACGAGAATCTTTTGTTGCGAGCATTCCTAAGGATGAAATTCTCCTGACGACCGAGGGCGACCTTTATGCTCGGGAACGATGCGTTGCGCCTCCTTATGAACTAACCGACATCTGGACGGCACAGCAACTCCTTGCGATTTTTGAAAGAAATGATTGTGCGATGCTGGCCTCTGAGGTATTGCCCGCACATCGAAAACGGCTTGTTGCCTGGGAATATTTACAAGTCACTTCTGAAAGTGAAGTCTTGGCTAAGCTGGAAAGCTGTGGTTCTGTCCCTCGTCCTAGTGATTGGCAATGTTTAGTTAAACTCTGGACAATCATTAAGCTGTGGACTAGCGAAGATTGGGATAATTCCTTGAAAAAGAGGCTTAAAATTATACCTGTGGAGGATTCGGAAAACCTCTTCCCGGCGAGCGATGTGATTCGTTTATCCTCAGCTAAGAGCCGTTTAAGTGATGATGACTGGAATTTTCTTATCCGCCAACTCCACATTCTCGATCGTGGCTGGGTTGCGCATCTTTTAAATCGTAATCCCGAGTCTCCAGCTAGGCAGACTCTGAAACTTATAGGGCTTTTCGATCCGACGCCCTTTGAAATTATTATAGTTCGAGCCTATCAGGCGATGCGCTGCGAGGTGAAGTTCGTAGAGGAAGACTTGATGAGGTTGACTGCGATTACGGCTGGTTCAGACGTGGCTATTCCTGCGGGATTCGAGTATGTGGCGCGAGACGGAAGTTTGCATAAAGTCGAAAGCGGTTTAGCTGCGGACTTGCATGGCGATTTTGAATCAGTTGTTCCAAAAGATTATGCCGAGCGGCACTTGATTCATCCGAACTATTTCTCAGCTTTTGAAAAGTGGGCGAGTTCGCAATGGCAAGGATGGATTGCTTCAGCAAAGAGTGGATTGTGGACCTTCGTGGGTTTCAAGATAACACAGGCGAATTGTACTCAGCGCCAGGTGGAACTTTTTGTGGAGAAGCATCGTGGCCAATGGCCGGGATATTTTAATCAAAGGATCCAAGGATTTCTTATCAAAGATCGCGATTTTGATCCCGTGCTCCTTGAGCATTGGCAAAAGCTTGCCGAGTCCGACAAAACTATTTGGGTTCGCATTGTACGGTTGGTTTTGCAAGATCCTTGCAACCACTGGCGTGACTGGAAAAATGTTCAAATTCTAGCGTTGAGGAAGAGTAGTGAATCCGCTATGTTCTCTGGTGAGTTCCCGGCCAAATGGATTCTTAGGCTTCGTGAGGTAGCGTGCTTGGAGGATACGCATGGTGCGGCTCGTATTCCTACAGAATTGCTCATTAGGACTCCGGAGACGGAAGCATTGCATGATGTCGAAGCTTTTGTCCGCGCTGAGGTCGATCTTCCTGCTAATCGCGAGCTTTTGAAATTACTTGGCGTGAGGGAAACCCCGACCAATTTAGACAAATTGGTGGATCGTCTCCGCGCCTTGGCAACCATAAAAGAAGACCCGCCGCTTTTGGAAATTGCTAACTGGTATAGACGTCTCGATCAAATTCTTCCCAAGTGTGGATCCGAGGAGCTTAGTTCTGTCAGAAAAGCGTTCTCTTCTGAACGGTTGGTCCTTTCATCGAAAAACGAATGGTTTGCGGCCGGGGAAATCTTTTTGCACGCAGATGAAGAAGGTTTGCCTGGTACACCTATGGTCCATCCTACGGTCCAACCGCTTTCGCTATGGCTTCGTCTCGGCGTGGCGGATCGTCCGACGCTCGATCTTGTTTTGGGGTGGTTGAAGCAGCTAAAATCTGGCAGCAAACTTGATGCTCAAAATATGAAGGGGGTTAAGTCAGCCTTGCAACGATGCCCTGCGCGCGTTTGGGAAGAATGCAAGCATTGGCTCAGTTTAGATGGAACCTGGGTTCCAGTCTCGGAACTTATGTATCGAATGACGATGGCGCAACGTAGCCGTTCTGCGGAGTTGTTCCCTGGCATTCGTTCTCAGACGGCCGATCTGCGTATGCTCTCAATGGAATTATGCTGCCAGCAGCCGTTTTCTTTATGGAAGAATTTGGGTGATGCGATTGAATATCGTTTTACGGAAACGGATTGCGGTTCAGTGGAACCAGTTTCCAGGAAGTGGATGGTATCTCTGGGACGAGGGTTGCGGCGGATTAAATTGGATGATGAAAGTGAAACGGCTCATGTTCGCATCGTTGCGGATCGTCTCCTGAAGACACTCTGGCAAACCGTGAAAAGCTTAAAAGTAACCCCTTATATCTCCGGGACGCCGGCAGGACAATCATGTGAACAGGACGTGTTCTGGCAGGAGAGTCTTCTCTATGTCAGCGATGAAGGTGTGGTAAAATTCTTTGATAAGATCGTCGAAGAGCTTTCTAAGCCCTTCGCCTCTTCTCAGATAAAGGAAATCATTCGGTCATGCTTTGAACGTGAAGATCTGTTTGTCGAAGAATATCTTCGATGTAACTTTGATCTTGAAGAGGAATGCGTCGAAGGGGAGGGGGACGACGTTGGCGGCGAAGGCGAAAGTATGCCGATAGAGCCTGCTGGGGAAGTTTCGGTGAGTTCCAATCCAATCGTTAGCAAGGCAACGGATGCTGCGCAGGAAGAGCCAGCGTCCTTTGATCAAGGGTCCGAAGAACTGCTTATGCCTAATGAAGCGGAGGAGGTGCAAACTCATGCGCCGCGAGCTGGTCCGCAGCGTGATAAGATTTCCCTAATAACCGAATATGCGCATTTTGGGGGCTTTCGGTGGGATAGCGAAAAGGATCGATACGTTCATCCCAATGGTTCTTGGCTTAAAAAGTGTGATGGTTGCTGGGAACGATTCAGCATTCAAGGGTATGTGCAATGCCGGTATTGGATCTATGAACGGGGTCTGCTGACGGAAGGGATTGAAATCTCAGCGGCTTCATGGGAATTGATCAAGAAAAACCCAACTACCGCAGCAGTTATCCTGAGAGATGACGAGCGACAGCCTCTGGAAATTACGGGGGAATCTCTTGTCGAGAAGGTCAGAAGGGGAGAGATAGAACTTTATCCTTCGAATTATTCACTTTGCTTAAAACCGGAAATAGTATGAGTGGAAAAATGAAACCCGAACAAAGTCATCAAAAGATGAATTATAGAAAAAAATTAATCGAAGTAGCACTGCCGTTAGAGGCGATTAATAAGGCCTCGGCACGGGAGAAGTCTATTAGTCACGGGCACCCAAGTACTTTACACCTGTGGTGGGCGCGGCGTCCATTGGCTACAGCAAGGGCAGTGATCTTCTCTCAAATGGTGGATGATCCTTCCGCAAATCCTGATTTGTTTCCGAATGAGAAAGCTCGAGTTAAGGAACGGCATCGGCTGTTTAAAATTATCGAAGACCTCGTGCAGTGGAAAAGCACCACCGATGAGGCCGTGTTGGAACGAGCTCGGGAAGAGATTTGGCAAAGTTGGAGGAGAACCTGTGCTCAAAATGCAGATCATCCTCATGCAAAAGAACTGTTTGATCGGAAAAAGCTCCCTGCTTTTCATGATCCATTTGCTGGTGGCGGAACGCTTCCCCTCGAGGCTCAACGTCTTGGGCTAGAAAGTTTTGCGTCAGATCTAAACCCCGTTGCAGTGCTTATCAATAAGTGCATGGTGGAAATCCCTCCTCAGTTCAGAGGGTGTCCTCCAGTGAATCCTAATATCCGCAAAGATAAAATGCTTTTCAAAAAAACATGGGATGGTGCAGCAGGTCTTGCGGAGGATGTGCGTTATTATGGCCAATGGATGCGCGACGAAGCCGAGAAACGCATGGGCCACCTTTATCCGAAGATTAAAGTTACAAAGGAAATGGTGAGGGAGCGTTCAGATCTCAAGAGGTATGAAGGCGAAGAATTAACTGTTATTGCCTGGATTTGGGCGCGTACGGTCAAAAGTCCTAACCCGGCGTTTGGGCATGTGCATGTGCCGCTTACATCTACCTTCATGCTCTCTGTAAAAGATGGAAAAGAAGCCTACGTGGAGCCTGTGATAGAGAACAATAGCTATCGATTTACGGTAAAAAAAGGCAAGCCCAGGGATGAGGAAAGAGTAAATGACGGCACTAAACTTGCGCGCGCAAACTTTCGATGCATTATGTCCGGTTCGCCCGTTTCTGGGGACTATATTAAACAAGAAGGACAATCTGGACGCATGGGTGCTCGGATGATGGCCATTGTTGCTGATACTAAGCAGGGGCGCGTTTATCTGACGCCTACACCAGAAATGGAAACTATTGCACAGGCCGCGCAGCCGACATGGAAACCGGATTTGGAAATTTCTGGAAGTACGCAGTACTTAGGCGTTAAACCCTATGGGATGAATCGTTTTTCTGAACTTTTTACGCCCCGCCAGCTCGTAGCGTTATCAACCTTGTCTGATTTAGTGCCCGAGGCGCGTGAATTGGTGAAGCGTGATGCACTTGGGAGTGAGGTGAAGCAAGGGAAAACTCTAAACGATGGCGACGCTAATGCCTACGCCGACGCGATAGCGATCTATCTGGGGATTGGAGTGAGCCGGCAGGCCAATCGTAGTGCAACCCTTAACTTTTGGGACTCACAGGGGGAGAAAGTGCAGCAAGTCTTTGCTCGACAAGCGCTGTCCATGACATGGGATTTTGTCGAGGCTAACCCACTAAGTGAATCGACCGGGAATTTTATGGGCCAGCTTGGCTATCTTGTTAACGCCATGTTGACCCTTCCCAAAGCAAGCCGTGGGCACGTCTTTCAGCGTGATGCCACGGTGCAGGACATCAGTCTTGCAAAAGTGATTTCAACAGACCCGCCTTATTTTGATAATGTTCCATATGCTGATCTTTCAGATTTTTTTTATGTGTGGCTACGGCGTTGTCTAAAACCTGTTCTCCCGGATCTTTTTGCGACATTAACCGTACCAAAAACTGAAGAGTTGGTAGCCTTTGCATATCGTCATGATAGCAAGGCATTAGCGGGGGCCTTCTTTATGGACGGGATGACGAAGGCTATGCATCGGTTAGCCGAGCAGGCGCATCCGGCATTTCCAGTAACTATCTATTACGCGTTTAGACAAGCTGAAACGGAAACCGAGGGCACTGCTTCTACTGGCTGGGAGACATTTCTCGATGCGGTTATCCAAGCAGGTTTTGCGATTAGCGGTACATGGCCGATGCGCACGGAATATACTGGCAATCTGAAGACCAAGCGTAACGCTCTCGCCTCTAGCATCATTCTTGTTTGTCGGCCACGATTTGCGAGTGCGCCAACAGCCACACGGCGCGATTTTATTACCGCACTAAAGACTGACTTGCCCGAGGCACTCGCTAACTTGCAACGTGGAAACATAGCTCCGGTGGATCTGGCGCAAGCAGCCATTGGCCCTGGCATGGCCGTTTTTACTCGATATTCCAGAGTTATAGAGGCTGATGGATCCACCATGACTTCTCGCGCAGCGCTGATGCTTATTAATCAAAGCCTCGATGAAGTGTTGGCGCAACAGGAAGGGGAATTTGATGCGGATACTCGATGGGCTTTGATATGGTTTGAACAGCATGGGATGGAAGATGGACCATTTGGAGATGCTGATAATCTCTCCAAGGCTAAAAACACAGCGATAAACGGTTTAGTTGAAGCAGGCATTGTTAACTCACGCGCAGGACAAGTGAGGCTTTTGAAGCGAGAAGAGCTTTTAGAAGATTGGAGTCCAGCAGAAGATAAGCGGCTGACTCATTGGGAAGCGGCACAGTACATGATTCGCGCTTTGGAGCGTGAAGGCGAATCTGGTGCGGCGCAACTTTTGAAGCAACTAGGGAATAACGGAGAAATTGCCCGAGACTTATCTTATCGGCTCTACAATATTTGTGAGCGTAAAAAATGGGCAAGCGAAGCGCTTTCCTACAATGGGCTCGTAATCGCATGGCCGGAGATTACAAAGCTGGCTCAAGGTGTTCCGTCTCAAACCAAGGTCGAAGAAAAGACATTGTTTGATAACTGAAGAGGGATAAAAACATGGGCAAAACAAACCGGGATCGTATCAGCGAAGGATTGGAACTTCTTAGAAAAGGTCTGTTGCCTTTTGTTGAGCGGGAGATGAAGTCTGTCTATGGGGATGCCTGGAAGAAAGAGGCCGAGAAGAATTTGGCTGCTGCTGGCGCATCAGTGAAAAAGATTAGTTGGGATGATCCCCAAACCATCCTTGTCCTGATGTGGGATAGTTGGAATGCTGTCTTCAAAAAAACCTTGGGCTTTGCGGAGCGAAGTCTGATTAGTGAACTACGAGATGTACGAAACCGCTGGGCGCACATGGAAAATCTTAGCGGGGATGATGCCTATCGAGCGCTTGATAGCATCGGACGCCTTTTAACCGCAGTGTCAGCCGATGAAGCGAGCGAGATCGAAAAACACAAAACAGAGATATTGAGGATTCGCTTCGAAGAACAACGTCGGAGCGATGCGCGTAAAACCACTGTTGCGCCTGTAGCTGGTCAGCCGATGGGGAATCTCAGGCCGTGGCGGGAAGTAGTGACTCCGCATCCGGATGTGGCTTCGGGAAGGTTTCAGCAGGCCGAGTTTGCTGCTGATCTTTGGCAGGTTTATTTGGGAGAGGGCTCGGACGAGTATAAACATCCGGTAGAGTTCTTTCGCAGGACCTACATTACGGAGGGATTAAAACAACTACTGAAGAATGCTGTTACCCGTCTTGGCGGGGATGGCGGAGACCCTGTGGTGGAACTTCAAACGAATTTTGGTGGTGGAAAAACTCACTCCATGCTGGCCTTGTATCATCTTGTTTCAGGAACTCCCGTTACTGAGCTTCCTGGAGCAGATGTCCTTTTGAAGGAAGCCGGAGCTAGCGTGCCGGCAGGTGTGCGGCGAGCAGTTATTGTGGGGACCAAGCTGTCGCCAGGACAGCCGCATAAAAAGCCGGACGGAACAGTTATTCGAACGATCTGGGGTGAGATTGCGTGGCAGCTGGGAGGAAAAGAAGGCTACAAACTTCTTAAAGAGGCGGATGAGACTGCGACCAACCCAGGCGATACCCTAAGGGAATTATTTAACAGATACTCTCCTTGCTTGATTCTAATCGATGAATGGGTTGCGTATGCTCGTCAGCTTCATGAAGACAGGAGTCTTCCCGCAGGAACTTTTGAAACACAATTCACGTTTGCCCAAGCACTAACTGAATCCGCGAAGGCGGCAAAGAATACGCTTTTGGTTGTTAGTATCCCGGCTTCGGAAAGTCCCAGTCCACATGAGGAACAAGGCAGGGTCCACGACATTGAGGTTGGGGGAGAGCGCGGACGTGCTGCACTTGTAAGGATGAAGAATGCTATTGGTCGAGTGGAAGCCTCATGGCGTCCAGCCAGCTCTGAGGAAGGGTTTGAGATCGTAAGACGACGTCTCTTTCAGCCCATTATTGATAAGGCTATGTTTGTTGCGAGAGATCAGGTGGCGAGAGCGTTTTCTGAGATGTATGGAGCCCAACACCAAGAGTTTCCGAGCTCATGCCGGGAGATGGACTACGAGCGAAGGATCATTGCGGCATACCCGATTCATCCGGAACTCTTTGACAGGCTCTATAGCGATTGGTCCACGCTGGAAAAGTTTCAAAGAACTCGTGGCGTATTACGTCTCATGGCGACAGTCATTCATAGTCTTTGGGAGCGGCAGGATAGTAATCTGCTGATCATGCCCGCGAGTGTTCCCATTGATGATCAGCGCGTTCAATTCGAACTAACGCGATACTTAGAGGACGCATGGACTCCCGTGATTGAGAAAGACGTGGATGGACAGAATTCCCTTCCTCTGGCAATAGACCGAGAAAATCCGAATCTAGGACGATATTCCGCCTGCCGGCGCGTTGCTCGATCCGTCTATATGGGGTCAGCTCCCACTCAGAGGGCAGCCAACAAGGGGTTGGAAGACAAACAGATAAAGTTGGGTTGCGTTCAGCCTGGAGAAAGCGTAGCTGTTTTTGGTGATGCTCTTCGAAGGTTAACTGATAAAGCGACATATCTCTATATTGATGGTCGCAGGTATTGGTACTCAACGCAGCCCACCGTAGCGCGGCTTGCGGATGACCGAGCGGCACAGTTCCACGAGAATGATGTTATAGATGAAATTCAGCGGAGACTGCGTGAACAGGCGCGTACCAGGGGAGACTTTGCGAAAGTCCATGCATGTGCCCCGGGTAGCGATATTCCTGATGAACAAGAGGCCAGACTCGTGATCCTGGGACCGGAGTATCCGCATACAGCCAAGAACGTGGACAGCCCGGCGAAGAGAGAGGCGGCAGCAATTTTGGATGCACGCGGATCGATTCCTCGGAATTACAAGAACACTTTGGTTTTTTTGGCGGGGGATGGTAATCGGCTGACGGACCTAAATCAGTCTGTTCGCCAGTATCTTGCATGGAAGGCCATTTATGACGAGGGCACTCAGCTTAACTTAGATCCATTTCAATCGCGTCAGGCAGAGACGAAGCATCGGAACGCCAATGAGACTGTAGATGCGCGAATTCCGGAGATTTATCAATGGCTTTTAATACCGGGTCAATCAGATCCAAAAAAGCCTATTGAGTGGAGCGAGATTTCTCAGCGAGGTCAGGAACATTTAGCAATTCGCGTTTCTAAAAAGCTTAGGACCGAAGAACTGCTGCTGGTGCAGCTGGGTGGTACTCGATTGCGGCATGAGTTGGATAAGGTCCCGCTCTGGCGTGGTGATCATGTTGGGGTTAAGCGGCTGGCAGAGGATTTTGCGACGTATCTGTATCTGCCGCGGCTCCGGGATCAGGAAGTTCTTATGACTGCCATTAGGGATGGGGTCGGATGCATTACCTGGCAGACGGAGACTTTTGCTTATGCTGAAGGCTGGGATGAGCAGAAGAAAAAATACCTGGGTCTTGTGGGTGGACGAAGCAGCAGGATTCTGGTGGATGGAAGGGATCTTCTTGTGAAGTCTGAGGTAGCTGCGGCTCAGTTGGCAAAAGAGACTCTTTTTACTGGGGGAGAAGGCCCTGTTGATTTGGTTAGTCCCGTTAAAGATCCGGGGGGGAGTGCCAATCCACCTGTTGCTCCCGTTTTAAAGAGATTCCACGGTTCGGTTCAGCTCGATCCTCTTCGGCTTGGTCGTGATGCCGGAAAAATTCAGGAGGAGATTGTGCAGCATTTGACTGGGCTTGTGGACTCCAATGTTGAGATTACAATGGAGATTCGTGCGGAGATTCCGGATGGAGTTTCCGAGAAGACAGCGCGTGATGTTACCGAGAACTGTCGGACGCTAAAATTCAAGACGCAAGGGTTTGAAAGCGAATAAATCGAATGATTGATCCACTGGACGAATTCTTCGAGTTCGATGCCACAATGGGCGCCGATGTCGTCAAATGCCCCCATTGCGGTGCTGACGTGTCGTGTAGCCTCTTTCTCGACGACGAAATCGAATGTCCCGGTTGCGGGAAGAAGTTTAAGAAAGAAAATTAATATGGCGACAACAGTAAAACAAGCATTTCAGAAATTGAAAGAAAATCTTGAAATAACAGGCTTACAAGAAGAAACCGTTGCTACTAGGCAGAAGTCAGTGAGAGAGGTTCTCGATGCCGGTCTAACTGTGAAAGAATCATTTTTAACCGGATCTTATGCTCGTAGCACAATGATCGCGCCGTTGAGTGATGCAGACGTGGACATTTTTGCCGTCTTAGACGTCAGTTATTATCATAACTATAATGGTCAGAATGGTGGACAGGCGGGTCTTCTCGATCTTGTGAAGAGAACTTTGCGCAAAACATATACAAAGACACCCGATATCAGCAGAAATGGTCAGGCTGTGACAATATGTTTTGACGATTTTAGAGTTGACGTTGTCCCGGCATTTTATCGGCAAGGCGGCGGGTTCTTGATCCCGAATTCGATCAGGCAAGTCTGGCTTTCAACAGACCCTAAGAAGCATGTAACCATAATGAACGAATCAAACTCAAAACATAACGAAGATATGGTTCCGCTGGTAAAAATGATCAAGGGGTGGAACAAGAATGTCGGTAGTTTCTTTATGTCATTTCACCTCGAGGTGCTGGCTCTATCGGTTTTGAACAATGTCACAATATCTAGTTTTCCTTCAGCCGTTCGGTTCTATTTTGATAAAGGCAAAGATTTGATTAATAAGCAGAATATTGATCCCGCAGGACTTGGTGGCGATGTGGGAGCGTATTTAAATACGAAAGAGAAGATTCAGGAGGCCGTAGATAAATTTCAATTGGCATATGAACGATCCATAAAGGCAGAAGAATATGAGAGCCGCGGATATATTCAAGAGGCGATTGAAACGTGGAGAAAGGTGTTCGGGGATTATTTTCCCGCGTACGGATAATAAATATGAAAAATCAAATAACAACAGCTGAACAGCCGGTTTCAAAGGCGAAATTGGAAATAATGAAGGAGAGCAAAAGGATAGAGGAGTCGTCGCTCTATTCCGCGAAAGGTCATTTTGCCGCCGCGCATTCGTGGGCCAACTTTCATCTTTTTATAGGGATACCCGTTGTAGTATTGGCGGCTGTGACCGGAAGCTCTTTTATTTGTAACAACAATATTCTGGCAGGAGTCCTTTCTTTAATCATAGCCGTTCTTTCTGCCATTATGACATTTTTGAATCCTAATGAAAGGTCTAGCTCTCATCTGAACGCAGGGAATAGTTACGACGCCCTTCAAAATGAGGTGAGAATGTTCCGAACTATAGATTGTTGGAGGGAAGACTCTGAACAGATATTGACCGAGAGATTGAAAAACTTCTCAGATCAAAAAGGCAAGCTTAACCAAGGCTCTCCGCAAATTCCTTGGTGGGCATATCAAATAGCGAAGAGAGGGATTAAGGCCGGTGAAGGAAGCTATGAAGTTGATAAGGATGAAAGCTCGATGAAAATAGCCGACCAGATCCCCAAAAAAGAAAAAACGGAAAGCGCGGATAAGCCGACCAATATTGAAGATATGAAAAAGTAGACAGCGAAGTTGAAGGCAGCAGCCATTTCCAAACAGGTAGTCTGAATCTCGCGATATCAATCTTATGTTTACCTAAACATAATAAGTAAATTATGACATTGGAGCTAATCAAACCGTCAATCATGAAAACAAACAAGGCCTTTCTGGCTTTTATTGATATCCTTGGTTATTCTGATTTCGTAAAAACATTTTCATCAAAAAAATACGCAGAGATTATAGCAAAATCTCTTTCCGTTACAGACGGATGGGAAACGCGTCTTTTCTCAGATCTTTCAAAGTATGTTTCAGTGACTCTGTTGAGTGATTCCATGATCATCGTTTTGGATATGCGTTCTGCTTTAGCGTTGAAAAAACATTGCAGAGCGAAGGGATGGCCGCCTGGAAGAAGCGCTGAAAGCGTTGTTGCTTCGATTTATTTCTCAATGCTCTGCAATGTATTTATTGAATTCATTAGCCGGACCGGTTTTTTATTGCGTGGAGCGATAGAGTATGGCGATTTTGAAATCATGAATATTCGTAACGGGCGCGATAAGCTAATCCATAGCCAAGCTCTCGTTCGTGCCAATAATTTAGAGAAGGAAGCGGATTTTCCTAGAATTGCCATTTCGCGGGCGGCTTTTAAGAAAATTAAAAAACTAACGGATCCAGATCATCCAGCCTATGTTATTGAAGATTTTGATGGCATGAAAATTCTGGATATATATCGAATCTTTAACTCTTCTCATTGGAGACGGGCTGACCGATTGCTTCTTAATATTAAAAAATTTATAAGCAAACAATTATTAAATGTAGGCGCAGTCAAAAGATTCAGAAAGTATGCTTGGTTTAAAAATTATCATAACGCCCAAGTCGCAAACCTGCGGCATCAAGAGCTCCAATTTGAAAATCTCAAAATCGCATAGTAACTTCGCAATCTGCTTGGATTGTGTCGAGAGCTCGATATGTTTTAAGAAAGGTTTCTCGCCTTGGCGATTATTCAAAACGAAGTAAGACACCTTGGGCCAGTTCGTTTGGAGCTTTTTTCGCAGATGAAGTCTGCAATAACTTATTCAGATTTCTGCGTCCCGATCGGCACCATTGATTTTGATGCTCGCGAAGGACTTTTAAGGAACTCATTTAAGCTGTTCTCTTTTTCATATTGTGATTTTGTTTTTGAAGCGAGTATTAGAGATGGCATGGTTTTTGTGATGCGTAATGGTTGCTTGCAACATAGCGAGCAATATTTGGGTGATAAGCCATGCCGTGTTGCTATCCAGTGGACGATGGATTCCATCGGCTGTGGTGTTGTCCCGCTGGATCCTTCCGTTGACATGAACCTTCACTTAATGGCTGTTCGTACTCCCATAACAGTTCCGCCTGCAGACATCGTGGATATTTTGAGAAAAGAGAATCTTTTGTACAACGGGAAATATTCGGATAACAACATTCTTTTCTCAACGGTTATCGATGCATTGCATTGTTGTGAACAGGACATTAGAAGGCATGGTTCGGAAAAGCTGTATTGGAATAAAGCGACTTTGAATACGCTTAATGAACCGGACATTACAAGAGGCGTTGCTACCATTCTAAGCATTTATGGAGCATTGAAGAATTTTGATGTGACATGTGAATCAATTGCTGGGAATGGGCGAATAGATTTTTATATAAGTGCGCCGGTCCGAGACACCATCGGCAAGATAGCAATTGAAGCCAAAAAAGCAGAGTCGAGTGATCTAGTGAGTGGATTTGAAACTCAGCTCCCGAGCTATATGCAGCGGATTGGAACTGATTACGGGATTTACCTTGTCTATTGGTTGAAGTCTGTGGACTATCCTTTTCCTGGACAATTTGATAGTTACGCGGCTTTGGAGATTGAAAAGCTGCATCCTTTGCGGCGTCTTCCATCCGTGAGAACTATTGGCTTAAATTTATCTCGGGAAATGCCACCATCTATGCGTTAGGTTAAGTCGTTTTTTCCCTCAATTGCGACATGTCTTGACTTAATACTTTGAGATGCTTTTAACGGGAGGTCAGAGAAGCATATTATAATCGCAAACGGGCGCATTCATCGCTTGGAAACCTGAGTCCTTTTGAATACGAAAGAAAATCGCTTGTCTTAACCAGTTGTTCGGCAAGTTAGGAGGTTAAAAACTATGGCCCAGATAGACAAAAGCAAAGAAGATCTCATCGAAGAAATACGTCTGCTGAATAAGCGGATAGCGGAGCTTGAGAGTGAGCACAAGCAGCAGCAGTTGTTGCTTCGGAACGAGGAGCTCAAGCAGCTAGAGGCAGGAACGGAAAAGGAAAGAGAATTTTTAGAAAAGGTCATCAATTCGATTGGTTCTCCACTTTACGTTATAGACACCGACTACAACGTTGTTTTGAGCAACAAGGTCGCCCAGGAAAGAGGGGTGGCGATCGGTAGCCATTGCTATCAGTGCACTCACCGACAGGAAGAGCCGTGTAGTGGCAAGCATGGCTGTCCGCTCAAGGAAGTATTACGGACAAAGAAGTCGGTGGCCATGGAGCATATTCATTTTGATAAAGAGGGTAATTGCCGATTTTTCGAGGTGAGAGGCGAACCGATTTTCGATAAAGACGGTCGGGTCGTTCAGATGATCGAAAATTCAATAGATATCACCGAACGCAAGAAGACGGAGGCTGTACTGCTACGCGATGAGGCTCGGCAACGGGCACTCCTGGAATTGAGCGAAAAGAGCGAATTATCCTCCGATGAAGTTGCAAACTACGCGCTGGAGGAAGGTATTAAACTGACTCAAAGTACAATCGGCTACATTGCCTTCGTGAATGAGGATGAATCGGTACTCACGATGCACTACTGGTCAAAAACGGCAATGGCACAGTGTGCCACTATTGATAAACCTATTGTTTATGTTGTTAAGGACACGGGGTTGTGGGGTGAAGCTATAAGGCAGCGCAAAGCCGTCATTAACAATGACTATGCTGCACCCCATCCTGCAAAGAAAGGAACACCAGAGGGTCACGTGAAGCTGACTCGTCATATGAACATTCCCGTGTTTGACAAGAAGAAGATTGTTGCGGTAGCGGGGGTGGGGAACAAGGAAACTGACTATAACGAGACCGATGTAACGCAGTTAACGCTAATGATGAATGGTATGTGGCGGATTATCTCTCGCAAGCGTGTTGAGGAAGATCTGCGGGAAAAGATGGCCGCCTTGGAGAAGAATTACAAGCTCATGGTCGGCAGAGAGATGAGGGTCATCGAGGTGAAGAAAGAAGTGAACAAACTGTGCAAAGAATTAGGGAGGCCGGAGCCGTATGGTGTTTAACTGCCGACAAAGTCCTTCTTAACAAACTGTCCACTGAATTGGGGAAGGTCACAGTGATCTTCCAAATATAAGATGACGTTGTCACAAATTACCTAATTTGCGACAAATGAACTTTTATAAAAGGGTGTTTTCTTGAGAGAAACCATTGCTGTCAATGAAGGTATTTTTCTGCGCCCTCCTGTGAATTCGGATGTTCCATGTTTGGTAGGCGCTCTCAAAGAGCGCGAGATCTATGAACGCACCATTATGATTCCGTACCCGTATACTGAAGAAGACGGGAGGGGATTTATCGAACTCACTTCGAAGAGACTCGATGAGTTTGGGCATGCGATGGATTGGGGGATTTATAAAAAGAATGAAGGGCTGATTGGCATGATTGGTTTTTATGGAAAATCCAAAGAAACTCCGGATGTCGACGGGATAGGCTATTGGCTTGCGAAACCTTATTGGAATCAGGGAATCATGGCCCAAGTTCTGAAGAAAATTACGGAGCTGGGTTTTGAAAAATACGGATTCAAACGCCTCGAAATGCCCATCTTTTCCTCAAATCAAGCCTCATGCCGTGTCGCCGAAAAATGCGGCTACCGGCACGAAAAAGATCTTCCTGCCGCTTGCCAAAAAGACGGTAAAGCTATCGACGCCAAACTATATGTTATTGATAACCGGCTGAAAGGAAGTAAAAGGAGCCAAGGCCGGGTATGAACAAGGATTATTACAACGCGCTTGCCCCCTATTACAGATACATCTATCAGGATTGGGATAAAAGTGTTGCAAAACAAGCTGGAGATTTGGACTCGATCATTAAAGAGTTTTTCGGAAAAAAGAAAGACTTGCTTGATGTCTCTTGTGGTATCGGAACCCAAAGCATTGGGCTTGCTGAGCTGGGTTATCGCGTTTCCGCTTCGGATATTTCCGCGGTTGAAATAAGATTAGCTGAAAAGGAAGCGCGTAAGCGTAAACTCAAGATCGATTTTAAAATTTCGGATATGCGGAAAGCATCGAAAGCGTTTCGCGGATCTTTCGATGTCGTCTTATCAGCGGATAATTCGATCCCTCATTTGCTAGGGGTCATTGACATAGCGAGAGCCTTTAAAGAATTCCACGCTCTCTTAAAACCAGGCGGCGGCTGTATCATTAGCGTCAGGGATTATCGCAACATCAATAAAGGAAAACAAAAAGAGCTTTTGAATTTCCGGCACATTCACGATACTCCAGAAGGTAAAATAATTCTGTTCGACCTCTGGCAATTTGACGGTCATTACTATGATTTGAATACTTATCTTGTGAAGGATTCGGGGAAGAACCAATTGAAAACCGTTGCTATGCGTTCCCGGTATTATTGCGTAACGACCGATCAATTGAAAAAACTTTTGAAAAAGGCAGGGTTTGCGAATATCCAAATCTTGAAGGATCGATTTTTTCAGGAAGTGTTAATCGCCTTCAAGGATGATCCGAATGACTAAATTCGAGCATGACACATACATCGTTCTGGCGTTGCCGGAGCCATTTGCGGCGGAGGTTCGGCGCATCCGTGGAAAATATGATAGGGGGCTGGACCCGTTTCCCGCGGAGATCACCGTGGCGGGCAGTTCGGGGATCGGGCCTCTTGCCCATGATCAAGAACCCGAACAAGTCTATGCCGTTTTGAATGAGATTGCGACATCGCAAGCGCCGATCAAGGCCCGTTTTGAGGGGATCCTGTGTTTTCCGGGTACGCATTTGTTTTATTTGGCGTTAGCGAATCCGCAGCCTTTTATCCGGCTGCATGAACGAATCGCCGGCTCTGGACTGAAATTTAACGCCACGCCGTATCCTTATACACCTCATTGCACGCTGGCGGGATTGAAAGGAACGGATAAGAGGGAGCTTGCTTTGATCCAGTCGGAAATTTATCCGAAAGAAACCTTTCTTTTGAATACGCTTTCAGTTTATGAGGTGAGGAAAGAACGCTGTTTTTTGCTTCACCGGACTAAATTATCAGGAAAGTGATGTCTCAGCATCTTAAAAGTGACATTGCAAAGGAGACTATGAGAATAAAAACGGTCATCATTTTTATATTCTTGGCGGCATCTTTTTTGATTTGTTCTGAAAATGCCAGGGCGATGGTAACCAATTCGTACGGCAAAGGGCAAAGCCTTGCCCAGAAAGGATCTGTGCTTATTTTCTCTCCGCGACTATTTGTTGGATTTCCCATGTATAAGCATTATCCAATTCACGGGGATGCTCCTGTCGCTCGGTTGGTTTCGCATGCTGTTATTGATGCAGTGATGAACGTATTCAGAGAAAAAGGATATTTGGCAGCTCCAGAGGCGGAATTATCCCACGATCTTAATGCTGCTGACAAATACCAGTCGGCATTGGACAACGCTTGGGATATCATTATAAAAGAAACGGCAACACAGAAATTTATCGCACGTAAAATAAAACCTCATTCTATCGGGATGACCGGTAATATATTGTCTGAACAGCCTGTCGATCTGTTCGTTTTTATTCAGTGTTTCGGACCATTTGATGATAAGACCCCAATGCCTGTTCAGGCTGGAAGCGAAGTCGCAGGGTCTGTTGCCACTGCTGTTGCTACGACACTTACGACAGGAACGGCGATTTTTACAAAAGGAGGAGATCACATAGATTACAAAATCTCTGTTATTGATGCCAAGACTGGAAACTTAATCTGGTATCTGGAAGGATTCAATTCTTCGACTGATGTAAAAAGCCAAGGGCAGTTAATGAAGCTTTTTGAAAAAATTCTTAATGAGGAAATTCCTCGAACACAACAGTCTCAAGCCGAAAACAAATTCAAAAAACGAAGGTCAGAAATTCATCAAACTGAAAAGACAATATGAAATTTAGAATATTTTTCCATCACTTTCTGATTTTTGCGGGCTGTTTGAGTTTTATTGGGTGCGCCTCAACTGCGTCTTTGCAGTTCAAGACAACTCTCGCTCCTGCCGCAGCGAAAAATGTGTCTGTTAAAATCGATTCTTTTGTAGACGAAAGATCTGAGCCGGAGCGAGGGGTGATTGGAGGAGTTTATAACGGATATAATATGAGAATGGGCGATGTTAAAGAGCCCGTGGATTTAGTCGCTACAATGATGGAAGCTGTTAGGTCGGAGGTAAAAAATGCGGGTTATCGGATATCTGACAATGCTCAAGATCTCGTTGTCAGGGGATTCGTAAAATTGGTTGCATGCGATTCGGGTAATGGAAAAACATCACAGCTTACTCTGCGCCTAGTAGTGGAAGACAAGGGGCAAGAAATTTTGAATAAGATTTATCATGAGCAATCTTCGAATCGCTTTACGCTAACCTTGAATTGCGGACCTGTACTGACCGAATCACTCCAGAAAATTGCATCTCAATTCGTTCAGGATTTAAATGAATATATCAAAACGTAGCTTTGTTTGATGCCGGGGCTAAATCTCGCAATCTGAATCATTTGCGAGGGCGGGATGCTAAAGTTAGTTGAAACTTTGTGAAAAAAGAGGCAGGGTTCTCTCTTCAGAACAACCAACCGAGCTGCTGAAACAGCTCAAAGGAGAAGAACCCATGCCCTCGGATAATGTAGCAAG
>Ga0209083_1001454_pt1 | contig 26847 bp, 28 predicted proteins | sample AM7aDNAmetaG_FD_184132 | JGI IMG/M metagenome (GOLD analysis project Ga0209083, IMG submission 184132) | Freshwater microbial communities from Finland to study Microbial Dark Matter (Phase II) - AM7a DNA metaG (SPAdes) (version 3) | ecosystem: Environmental > Aquatic > Freshwater > Lake ...
AAAAATAATGCAGGCTAAAACAATTTTATGGAACGGGCCCTTTGGAAAATTTGAAGACAAAAAATATGAAAAGGGAACTTTGGCAATTGCTGATGCAATAATAAACAGCGGAGCTTATTCTGTGGCTGGTGGAGGGGAAACTGTTGAATTTATTTCAGAAAAGGGTATGATTGATAAGTTCAGCCACGTTTCAACCGGAGGGGGGGCAATGTTAAATTACTTATCCGGCGAATCTCTTCCCGGAATTGTGGCTTTGGGATAAAAATATGATGCAAAAAATTCTCATTATAGAAGACAATGTAAATGATTTGATGTGGTATAGGCCGTTGTTTTATATGGGGTTTGAAATAAGTTTTCTTTTTTTTAACAAAGACAAAAGTTATACAAAAGAAAAATTCATTGAGTTGACGGAAACCCTTTATGAAGATATGTTTAGTTCGGCAAAAGGAAAGTTTTTTTGCGACAGAGAAACAATTGAATTATTTTTAATAAATAATATATTTGATTTTTACATAATAGACTCGCTGGGTGGCGCTGCAAGATCTGTAGTTTTGAATTTGTCACTGTCAAAGGAAAAAACTGCATTTTTAAGCAGTACGACGTCTTTTAGAAAAACAATGCAGGCGCACGGATATCGTACATACAAGAAAAAAGATATTCAGCAATTGATTGAAGAATGTTTAAATAATAATGGAGAAAACAAAAATTAAAAATATTCAAGAAGCTGCGGAGATGGTTAAAAGAGCGGTTGCCAATAACGAGCGCATTATTTTGTATGGAGATTCTGATTTGGACGGAATTTCTTCAACGGTTATTTTGGGCGAGGCAATTAAAAGTTTGGGTGGCCAAATTGATGCGGCTTTTTTTCCGGACAGGGAGAACGACGGCTACGGGGTAAATTTAAAAGCTTTGGAAATGTTAAAAGAAAAAGCCCCGGCTCTTTTTATAACTTTGGATTTGGGAATTGGAAATGTTAATGAGATTGATATTGCAAACAAAATGGGTTTTGAAGTTATTATTGTTGACCATCATGAAACTCTTGCAGGCATACCAAACGCGTCTATCATTGTTGACCCAAAACAACCTTCGGACGATTATTCTTTTAAGGGGTTAGCAAATGTGGGGATTGCATATAACTTGTGTTTAGAGCTTTTAGGTGAAGACATTTCGCAAAGTTTAAAAAATAGTTTTTTAGAGTTGGCAGCATTAGGAACAATTGCAGATATGGTGCCACAAATTAAGCAAAACCAAGAAATTATTGAACAAGGGTTGCGGTCTTTAAAAAATACATTTCGCCCAGCATTGAGGGCGTTTTTAGATATTTTGGGGAATGGAGAAGTTTTTGAAGGTTCTTTGCCAAAAATAATTTCGGCATTAAACGCCGCAGAATCTGTAAATTTTGAAAACGAATCCTACCGGCTTTTAACCTGTCCGGACATTGAGGAATGCAAAAAAATTACAGAAATGCTTTTGGGGAAAAACGCTCATAAACAAATGCAGATTAAAAATATTGTTTCTGAAGTTGAAAGAAGAATTTCACAAAAGCCAGACCAAGCAGTTATTTTTGAAGGGGACCCGGCTTGGAAGCTAACATTGGCAGGTTCGGTTGCATCAATAATGTGCAATAAGTATTCAAAGCCAATTTTCATTTTTAAAAAAATGGATAAGGAGTCTTGTGGGTCGGTTAGAAGTCCAAAAGGAACAAACTCAGTGGATGCCATGAAAACCTGCTCTGATATTTTAATAACCTACGGAGGCCACGCCAACGCATCAGGATTTAGAGCAAAAAATGAAAACTTAACGCAATTTGAGAGTCGTTTAAATGATTTTTTCAAGAAGTAAAAACAATCCGCCCAACAAGGCGTTTTTTGTTGCATAAGTTTCGTCATTCCCGCGAAAGAGGGAATCCAGATTTTACGCTTGACAAAGGTTGTTTTTGGGTGTATAATAAAATAAGTAAGGTAAAGAGCGTTCTTTGCCTTTTGACAAGTGAAACGGTGAAACCCTAAAGAAAGGAAAAATCACCATGTCGTACCAAGTTGCTAAGCTCGTCGCGCGCATTGCTGAAAATCTTCCTGAGATGTCTTCGGACGTCATGCAGGGGTGGATTGAGAATCCCAAAGCGCTTCAGAAGTTGCTCTTGGGTCTCTGTCCACCGTCGGCTGATGCTTTGCATGGTCTTTACTGGGACAAGGTCTATGAAGCCCTTGGCATGTCTGCCGAGTACGAAGAGTTTGCTCAGGCAAACTCGGCTCAGGACGACCCGAATCTTTGGATTGTCCCTGTCGTCAAGGGCGTCACCTGTAACAAGGTTGTTGCAGGGCTCAAGAAGCTCGGCGTGAAGTTTTATCTTTACACTGACGACTTGGACAAGGCTGTCCCGACCAACGACCGCGACCCGAGCAATGGCTCGTATGTCATTGGTTTCGCGCGCAATGTGGAAGCCGACAAGGAGAACAAAAACCTCTCCGCCAACACCCTCAAGTCCCGTCATAAGGGCATTACCCTTTTGGAGCGCCTGATTCTCGAGTTGGGATATTTCCTGGCAACGAGAAAGCACCTCGACAATGAGAACATCACGCTTTGCGCGGGTTCGCGCGGCCGCGATGGCTACGTTCCGAGCGTGAGCTGGTACTCCGACGATCGCGAGGTCTATGTATTCTGGTACGACCCAGACATCTCCCGCGCCTACTTGCGTTCCCGCTCCGCAGTTTCCTTGCCTGTGTAATCTTGCATCGCAAGATGAAACAGGCATCTATGCCCTTTTGCAAACTTGTTTTGCAAGAGGGCATTTTTTTGTGTATAATATTTATGTGGCTGGTGAACAATTCAAGAATGATGCCAATGCCACATGGAAACTGCTTATTTAATTCTAGTGAGGGTGATTTTAAAATCTGCCTCAAAAAACAGGCCTTGCCAGGACAAGGATAACTCAGGCATACATTCTTGGTGTCGGTGATTTGGAAGGAATTAAATAATAAAACGGGTTCGCGCAACAGCGATGGCAACGTTCCGAACGTGAACTGGAACTCCGACAATCGCAAGGTCTATGTGAACTGGTACAACCCAGACAACTCCAACGACAACTTGCGTTCCCGCTCCGAAGTCTCCGAATAAGTAAAAGGAGTTTTTAAAAACTCCTTTTATTTTAAATAATAATTAATTATGAAAAATATTAAACTGGTTGGGGGGGGGCTTAAAAGGAAAACTTTATTTGAGAAAATTACATGCTTAAAAAACTTATTTTTGGCCTGGGAAGAATTTAAAAAAGGAAAGACACAAAAAGAAGATGTGATAAAGTTTGAAAAAGATTATAAAAATAATATTTTTGCATTATATAAAGTGTTAAGAAATAAAACTTATTGTCACTCAACTTATTTTTCTTTTTATGTCAAAGACCCAAAATTAAGGCATATTCATAAGGCATGCGTGAAGGACAGAGTTTTGCATCATGCAATATTTAGAATTTTATATCCAATTTTTGATAAGTCTTTCATTTTTGATTCGTATTCATGCAGAATAGGCAAGGGAACACATAGAGCAGTTAATAGATTGCAGTATTTTTTCAGAAAGGTCAGCCAAAATAACACCAAAAATTGTTTTGTTTTAAAATGCGATATCAAAAAGTATTTTGATTCTATAAACCACGATATTCTGATTGATTTAATAAAAAGAAAGATTAAAGATGAAAATGTTTTGTGGTTAATTGATGTAATTATAAAAAGTTACTCAACTTCATTAGGAATTGGGATTCCCTTGGGAAATATCACAAGTCAGCTTTTTGCGAATATTTATCTTAATGAATTGGATAAATTTATAAAGCAAGATTTAAAAATTAAATATTATATAAGATATTGTGACGATTTTATTGTTTTAGATGAAAATAGGGAATATCTTGGATCGTTAATTCCTAAGATAGCATATTTTTTGCAAAAGAATTTGAAATTATCTTTGCATCCAAATAAAGTTATAATACAAAAACATAGACAAGGCATTGATTTCCTTGGGTATGTAAATTTTACTAATTATAAAATTTTGAGAATAAAAACTAGGAAAAGAATGATTAAAAATTTGAAACTCAAATTATTATATTTTAATCAGGGCATGACGACAAAAGCATCATTCAATCAAACTGTTCAGTCTTATCTAGGGGTTTTAAAACATTGTGATGCTTATAAAATTAAAAAACAAAATATTAATTTATTATCGCCTAAGTCTGTGCTGGATAATTTGTAAAAAATATGTTAGAATATCTATTATGTCAAATGATGAAGTTGTCGTAAAATTTAGTGGGGTTTCTTTTGAGTGGAGTAGTAATAAGCCAATTTTAAATGAGGCCAGTTTTTCGGTGCGTAGGGGGGGTAAAATTACTTTGATGGGGCAGAATGGGGCGGGGAAGAGCACTATTTTTGGATTGATAACGGGGGAATCGCAACCGCATTCGGGGGCGGTGAATGTGAATAATAATTTGACAATTGCAATTGCGAAACAAGTAATTTCTCGTGAGGATTTGGAATTTACTGTAACCGAATTTTTTAATAAATGTTTTTTGGAAAAGATTTATGATATTGATAAAAAAATTGACGACGTGCTTGAAATTGTAAATTTGGAAATGCCACACGACAGAAAAGTGGGAAGCTTATCGGGCGGACAGCAGGCGCGCGTTTTGCTGGCGTCGGCTTTGATACAAAATCCGGATATTTTGTTGTTGGACGAGCCCACAAATAATTTGGATAAATCAGGAATTGAGCACTTAACAAAATTTATTATTGAATATCCAAAAACTTGCATTGTGATTTCTCACGACGCGGATTTCTTAAATAAATTTACTCAAGGGGTTTTGTATTTGGATATTTTTTCAAAAAAAGTTGAGCAATATACAGGCGACTATTTTACGGTTGTTGAAGAAATTAAACAAAGATTGGAAAGAGAAAGAATGAAAAACGCCAGACTTGAAAAAGATATTTCTCACCGAAAAGAGCAGGCAAATTTCTTTGCGCAAAAAGGGGGGCATTTAAGAGATGTTTCTTCAAAGATGAAAAAGAAAATTGAGGAGCTTGAAGAAGAAATTGTAGAACAAAGAAGAGAGGATAAAACAATTCGCCATTTTACCATTCCTTGCCAACAAGATGTTGGAGGCGTAATTTTAAAATTGGATTCGGTGGCTGTTGCAATAAATCATAAATTTATAAACAAAAAAGTAAAAGTTGAATTGGGAAAAAAAGACAGATTGCTCTTAACGGGGCCAAATGGAATTGGAAAAAGTACGCTTTTGGAAAAATTAGCTTCGGGACACGCAAAAGGAGAACACATTAAAGCGGGAGTGAAAATTGGTTATTACAGGCAGGACTTTTCAACACTGGATTTTAGCGCAACTGTTTATCAAACTTTAGCAAAAGCGCAGGGTAGCGACGGCACAGAACAAGGATTGCGCGCGCACGCAGCCGGGTTTCTTTTGGACGCAGAAATATTAAAAGCAAAGATCGGTTCTCTTTCAGAAGGACAAAAGGGGCTGGTTGCTTTTGCCACAATTTCATTAGAAAAACCCGGATTGTTAATTTTAGATGAGCCAACAAATCATATAAATTTCCGCCATATTCCGGTGATTGCCGAAGCCATAAATAAATTTGACGGAGCAATGATTTTGGTAAGTCACGTTGAAGATTTTGTAGAAAAAATAAAAGTGGACTTTACTTTGGATTTGGGAGTGTTAAAATAAGCGTAATAAGAATTAATATTATTAAATAAACAAAAAATATGGATGCAGTTTTATATTATATTTTATTTGTGGTGGTTGTTGTTTTGGTTGCGGGAATCAGGGTTATTAAAGAGTACGAAAGAGCAGTTGTTTTCTTTTTGGGAAAGCAAACGGTTATAAGAGGGCCGGGGCTTATATTTTTGGTTCCTGTTTTTGAAAAAATGGTGAAGGTTAGTTTTAGGACGGTAACAATGGGGATTCCTTCGCAAAAAATTATCACAAAAGATAATGTGTCTATTGATATTGCGGCTGTGGCGTATTATCACTTAATTGATCCCAAAAAAGCAGTTGTTGCAATTGAAGATGTTTTTAATGCGGTAAACCAAATAAGCCAAACGACTGTGCGAAATGTTGTTGGGCAATTTATGTTGGACCAGCTTTTATCGCAAACAGCTGATATTAACGAGCAAATAAAAAATGTTATCGATGGTCATACCGAGCCGTGGGGAGTTCAGGTAACCGCAGTTGAAATTAAAGATATTACTTTGCCAGATAATATGCAGAGGGCAATGGCAAAAGAGGCGGAGGCGGAAAGAGAGAGAAGGGCAAAAATTGTTGCAGCTCAAGGAGAATTTCAGGCAGCTGAAATGTTGGGCAAAGCTGCAGATTTAATTTCGGCTCATCCTGTGGCACTGCAATTAAGAACATTGCAAACAATGTCTGAAATTGCCACCGAGAAAAATTCCACAATTATTTTCCCTGCACAGTTTATGACAACCGTAAAAGAAGCGTTGGAAACAATAAGATCCGACAATTCAAGCAAATAAATATCAAAGCGAAAATCGTCCGTGCTGTCACGCCGGGCGATTTTTTTGTATAATGATGTAACATGGCCGGAAAGAAAAGGAAAAGTAAAAAAAATAAATTCCCTTTTTTGTTTTATGGAATAATAATTTTGATTGTTTTTTGGTTGTGCGTTGGGGTATTTTTGTTTTTTCAAAGCAAACAAAATTTACAGGCAAGTATTTACGTTTATCCGGAAAATCCTAAGCAAGGGGATACGGTTTTTATTAAAGTTGAAAGCGCGGCAAAGCAAGTGGTTGGAAAATTAGGAGAAGAAAAAATAAATTTTTATAAAAAAACAGGCACAAATGAATGGATTTCATTTTTGGGAATTGATGCAGATCAAACGCCAGGAAATTTTAATATTTTTGCGGACACTTCTAACGGGGAACATTTAACAAAAGAAATTAATATTTCTTTAGCCGGTTTTTCTTCGGCGCCCTCAGTTGCAGCCCCAAGTGCCGGACAAACAGTCATTACAGTTTCTGAATCGGTTAACAATATAATAACAAAAGATAACCCGGCAATAAATAAAATTCTTAGCAATTTTACCGCAGAGCCGTATTTTAATAATCCATTTTCTTTTCCGTTAAACTCAATAAAAATAAGCGGATTTTCTTTTGGAAAATTTATAAAATTTGGCAAAGGAAAAATTCAGCATTTGGGAGTGGACCTGTTTGCTAAAGAAAATTCAAATATATATGCAGTTAACGACGGAAAGGTTGTTGCAGTATTCAATTTGCCAAACTATGGAAAAACGGTAATTATAGACCACGGATTGAATATATTTTCTATGTATTTGCATTTAGATGAATTTAAAGTTGTGAGTGGCGATATTGTTCGTCGTGGTCAGCTTGTTGGGTTATCGGGAAAAACGGGATATGCTGCGGGTCCGCATTTGCATTTTTCAATGAGAGTTGATGGTAAAAGGGTTGATCCGCTTGAGTTTATAAAACAAACACAGCAAATAAACGACAGCTCCTTTACTGCCAGTATAACCGGAGGATTTTTAAACTTCTTTAAATAGTTGATTTTTGGGGAATAATTTGGTAATATCAACACGTCTTAGCAAGATGTGTGATCGCTCCCGAAAGGGGGAGGAAAGTCCGAACACCACCATGTCGAATGACGGGTAAAAAAATAGCGGCTAACAGCCGTCCACAGTAATGTGCGAGGTGCGAACAGAAACGTGTTTGGCCGAAAGGACAAACACCCCGTGTTTATCACGGGGCATACTCATAGTAATATGAGTCTGAAACGGCTAAATCCTTATTGGGTGCAAGAACAAAGCAGAAAATTGGGTTAAATTCATCTCAAAATTCTGTTAAAAGTAGTTCGCTTGATTCCGACAGTAATGTCGTGAACAGACAGATGATCACAGTCCCGCCTTGGCGGGATACAGAACTCGGCTTATAGTCTTGCTAAGACAACAAAAATCTCGATTTCGGTCGAGTTTTTGTTTACGAGCGGGGCTTGAATTATTATAAATTTTATTTTAATATAAAATATATTATTAACAATTAATAGAAATAAAAAATGAATTATTTGCAAAAAGTGGAAGATGCAAAAAAATTAATCAGAGAAGCGTTAGACAGATATCCAAATATTATTTTGGGAAGCTCTTTTGGAAAAGACTCAATGGTTACGCTCCATTTGGCTTTGTCGGTTGATCCAAACATACCAGTTTTTTCAATATTAGCCAGCACCGAATTTCCCGAAACTTATGCTTTTGCAAAAGAAATGGCAAAAAAATATAACATCAAAAACTACAAAGAATATGTTTTTGATCAACAGGAAGGAGAAAAATGTTGCGGAAAACCAAAAGTTGAAGCAACAAAATTAGCTTTAAAAGATTATGATGCATGGATTTCGGGAGTCAGAAGAACCGAAGGAATAACAAGGGCTAATTTTGAACCGGTAGAAACCAAAAACGGTTTGGTAAAAGTAAATCCAATATTAGATTTTACAGAGTTGGATATTTGGAGGTATTTGGCGCTAAACCAAGTGCCAATTAATCCAATGTATAAACAAGGATATAGAAGTTTGGGATGTAAATTATGTTCTTTCCCTGAAGAAAATGAAACAGAAACCGAACGAGCCGGAAGATGGAAGGGGACCCCAAATGCTTGCGGAGAATGTGGAATTCACACACAACCGTTAAGATAAGGTTGAATATTTATCTAAATATGGAAGCGGGGTGTCAGGGCAAATAAACACAGCCACCACCTCGTTTTTTTTGTTGCGCAGTTCTTCAAAATTATTTTTTTTCTCTTCTAAAAATTTTAAAAGTCCGGAAAGCACAAATCCCGAACTTGGACCGGCTAAAATTCCCATCCGGCAAAGCTCTAAGCTTTTTTTGAATGAATCATTTGTGTCCGTTTCAACTCGAGAATCAAGAATCGAATTCCAGTCAAAAGAAATTTCTTTTAATTTTTCTAAAGTTCTGACTCCAGGAATTGTGCTTCCTTGAATACAGCTTACTCCAACAATTTTAATTTTTTTAGATTTATTTTTTAGATAACGCCCAATGCCCAAAATTGTTCCGGTTGTTCCGAGTCCGGCGCAAAACAAAGAAATATTTCCGTCTGTTTGATCCCAAATTTGCGGGGCAATCCATTTTTCCATAGCTTTTGGGTTGGCTTCGTTTTCGTATTGACCGGGATTGAAAAATCCTTTTTGCTTGCCTATTTCTTTAGCTTTGATGATTCCGTTTGGTTCACCTAAAATATCTTTGTTTAAAATCGGTTTGGCTCCCGAAAGTTTTATTAATTCTAATTTTCCTTGCGCAATATCAAACGGAACAATTGCCTGCATATTTTTAATTCCAAAAGCCCGGGCTGTTATTGCAAGAGAAAAAGCGGTATTTCCCGAAGAATTTTCAATTATTGTGTCAACCCTTTCCAATTTTCCGGATTTTTCGGCTTCGGCCAGCATATTAAAAGCCGGTAAAGATTTTATATTTAAAAGAGGCAAAAAATACATTAATTTTGCAAAGATATGCACGCCATCTTTTAAAAAAGGATTTAGGGATTCGGGTAATTCAACCAACGGAAGCAGGGGGTGTGAGTCCGGATTTAAAAAATCTTTAATTGAATTTTTTCCCGAAAAAACATTTTTCATGGTTTTAAATTTTTCTTACTATTCCCAATGGCGTCTGCTCGCGTCCTTGGCCCAATGGATTTCCTTTAAAAACTTTGCAAGCCCAATCCTCGGTGATTTCAGGCGAAGAAGTTCCCATTGTTTCACAACCCAAATCGTTTGAATCAATTATTACTGCATCGTAACCGAGAATATTTTTGATTTTTTTTGCAATGTCTTTTGTGTTAAGCGGGCTTAGAGTTACGCATTCGTTATATGGGGGCATAGCGTGGGGAATTGGGCCGTCGATTGCTTTGGCTCGCTGTCCAATCAGTCTGTAAAACATTCCCGTTCTTCCGAATGGTTTTGCAATTATTGCCACAAACGATGCAAATAAAAATCTTGGCAGACCTGCTTCTTTAATTACCATTTGCATTGTCCATGGAGTTGCAATTCCCAAGCCGCCGGGATTTTTATAGACAAACCGGACAGCATTTTTTGCGAGCCAAGAAGGTTTTATATCTTTGATTGGAATTGATCTCCTTTGGGTAATGGCCACCATTTTTTCTGAAATAAAGATTACGTCTCCAGTTTTGGCGTAGTGAACCAGATAATCCTTTATAATTTTTATCAAATCTTCGCCGGGTTGCACCACATGAGTTTTAATTGGGTATCTGGCAAACTTTTTTCCGTCAAACTCAACAATTAATTGTTTTCCCTTATTTGGTTGTAATGTTTGAGTTTCCATTTTTATTGAATTTTAATTAAATATGAACCGGCTCCGTAACTTCCGTGGGCAATATCAAACCATGCATAGTGAAGTTCCGGGTTGTGGTTTTCGTCTAAAAGCCAAAGCAAGGGCTGATTTTGGTCATCTTTGCTATAAGAAGATCCGGCAGAAATAAAATAATGGTCGGCAAGAATTTTTGGATAATGAGTCAGAAGCGCAATACTTTCGTTAAGATTTAAGGCAAAACGATTTGATTTTTTAAATTTTTTTAGGGCGTTTTCTGCGGATTTTGCAACCATTTTTTTTCCGTCTTCCACATCCAGAATAACGTAAAAATCACCTGGATTAGTTTTTGGAAAAATATTTTTAAAATCTAATTCTGAGTGACCGCTTGCCTTTATTATTTTTTCGTTTACATCTCCTTTCGTAACAACTATTAGCAAGGGAATATTTCCCCATACCCTGTTTTCCAAATTCTTAGATTTTTCTTCAACTAATTTCCATAACGCATTAAGTGCATCATTAAAGTTTTCCGGACTCATGTTCAACAAAGCGGGATAATTTTTTTCTATCAAAGTTTTCTTTTGTGATATGAATGCGCCCCTAAGGGAATTTAAATCAGTTTTTTCTTTTTTTGTAAAAAACATGTATTTTAATTAAATTTATATCCATTTTCGTTATTATTGCATAATACAAAAAAATTGTATAGTATAAACTTATGATGTTAACATTTTGCGTAGGTAAAATTCATAGAGCAACGGTTACAGATGCCGATTTAAATTACATTGGTTCTGTCACTATAGACGAAGATTTGGTAAATTCGGCAGGTCTTTTTGCCGGACAGTTGGTTAAAATAAATAACTTAAGAAACGGTGTTTCATGGGAAACGTACATTGTGAAGGGCGAATCCGGAAAAGGAGAGGTCTGTTTAAATGGTCCGCCGGCGCATCATTTTCAAAAAGGCGACTTGGTTATTATTTTGGGCTACGGTCAAATTGATAAAAAAGATGCGAAAGACAATAAACCAACAGTGGTTTTTGTGGATGCAAAAAATAAAATTACGGAGATAAGAAAGGGGACAATCTAAATAACTAAAAAATTGATAAAAAAGTTTCTTAATTCACAGACGCGCTCTATCAGTTCGGCGTCTTTAATTTTGGGAATATCTTATTTAATAAGCGCGGTTTTGGGGCTGTTGAGAGATCGGCTTTTGGCGGGAACTTTTGGGGCGGGGAGTCAGCTGGATGTTTATTATGCGGCTTTCACCGTACCCGATTTTATTGCCTTAATTTTAATTATTGGAGCTGTTGGCGCAGCTGTAATTCCAATTTTTAGCGGATATTTAATTAAAGATAAAAATGAAGCATGGAAATATGTTTCAACTTTGCTTAACGTGTTTTTGGGATTTTTAATTGTAGTTTGTATAATCTTAATAATTTTTACGCCCGCAATTGTTTCCATTACGGCGCCCGGATTTTCCGGTAGTAAAAAAGATTTGGCAATTGAATTAATGCGTATTATGTTTTTGAGCCCAATTATTTTAGGAGCTTCAAATATGATAAGCGGAATTCTGCAGGTTTTTAACAGATTTTTGGTGACGGCTTTGGCTCCTCTGCTTTATAACTGCGGGATAATAATTGGTATTGTATTTTTTGTGCCGATGTTTGGTTTGAGAGGGTTGGCTTACGGCGTTGTTTGCGGGGGAGTTATGCATTTGCTGATTCAACTGCCCTCGTTTATGCATTCGGGATTTAAGTGGCGCCCCGATTTTAATTTTATGGATCCGGGAGTTTTAAAAACAATTAAACTTATGATACCAAGGTCTTTGGGACTCGGTGCCGGACAGTTAAACACAATTGCCACAACAGCTATTGCGTCAACCTTAATTTCGGGTTCAATTGCAGTATTTAACTTGGCAAATAACTTGTCTTCAATTTTAGTTAATGCGGTGGCAGTTTCCGTTTCAACAGCTGCTTTTCCTGCAATGTCTATGGCATTTTTAAAAGATGACCATGAAGATTTTTTGAGAAAGTTTTCAGGAATTTTTAGGCAAATATTTTTTTTAACAATTCCGATCAGTTTGTTGCTCTTAATTTTAAGAGTTCAAATTGTCAGAGTTTTATATGGAGTTGGAAAGTTTGGTTGGTCAGATACAAAATTAGTGACAGCATGTTTAGCGGTTTTGGCATTTAATTTGGTGGCCCAAGCGCTAATTTTATTTTTATCAAAAACATTTTATGCAGCTCATAACACAAAAATTCCGGCAATAATCAGCGGGGTGACTGTTATTTTTAATATTATTTTGAGTTTATTGTTTGTTTGGACGGTAAAAATTTCTCCTGCGTTTAATTCATTCTTAATAAAGGCCTTAAGAATTGGCGGAATTAATGACGCCGGTGTAATTGGTTTGGCGTTGGCTTATGCAATTACGGCAATTCTGGAAAGTTCATTACTTCTATATTTTTTCTACAAAAAATTTCCTAAAATAAAAGGGAAAAAAGAAATTTTATCTTCGTTGTATAAAATTGTAATTGCCAGCGCAGTAATGTTTGTTGTGACTTTTGGAGTTAGACAATTAATGGGTTCAATTATAAGTTTGCAAACATTTTGGGGGGTATTTTTTCAGCTTGCAACTTCAGGATGCATTGGGGTTATGACCTATGCCATTTCTGCTCACTTCTTAAAATCTCCAGAAACCAAAACAATAGCGGATTCGCTATTGAAGAAATTTAAGAAATAATTTTTGCCTTTTATTAACGTCTAATCCCGACATTTTCTTTAACTCAGAAGATGTTTTTTTTGACATTTTTTTAAAATCATTATCAATTTCAATTGCTCTTTTATTAACGCAAAAAGCTAAATTATTTATTCCAACCAATTTTAATCCTTTGAGAGATCTTAACCGTGAAAGCGCAACATATCCCATTCCTTCCAAAAAGCATTTTGAAAGATCAATTTCAGCCGAATTCAGGTTCATTCCTTGGGACTTATGTACTGTGATTGCCCAAGCCAAGCGCAGAGGCATTTGTGTGATTGCAGCAACAATTAAATTTTCCTCTTCAATTAACCAATCGGCATAAGTGACGGTTATTTTTTTACCGTCCTCGGTTCTTACAACCGGTAAGTCTCCAGCTGCAAAACCAATCACTTTTCCTTGCGTTCCGTTTACATATCCTGCTTCAAAATTATTTTTTATAAACATAACTTCAGCCCCCTCCTTTAAAATGAGTCTTTCAGGAGCTAAACAGCTTTTCTTTAAAATTTCCGCCACAATTGGATTCCCGCGCGAGATCATTTGGTAGTAGTATTCTTTGTTTTTTATTTTAGCCAATTCAGAATAATTAATACTGTCTACATCAATGTTGTGAGTGTAAAGTTTTGTAAAAACTTTGCCCCGAGCGAGCGAGGAAAGCTGAGGAGTTTTTTCGATTTCTTTGAATAACAATTCTTTGGATTTTTCTGCTTTGTTGTCTCTTATGTGGTTTAAAATGTTGTGGAGTTTTTTATCTTTTGTTCTATGCTGTTCGTCTAAATAACAAATCTTCATTTCCATTTGTTTCCAGGATTCGGCATCATTAACAAATCTTGTTGCAGATGAATCATTTATGGGCCGTTCTTTTTCAACTGGAGGCAATTGAAAAAAATCTCCCGAACATACAATTTGGATTCCTCCAAAAGGTTTTAAGCTTCTTCGCGCAAATTGGCATATTTTATTTACCGCTTCAAACTGGGTTGGCTTAATCATTGATATTTCATCAATGATTAAAACGCCGGTGTTTTTAATTCTTCCGCGCACATATCCTTTTTCACAAATTTTTCTGGCTTCTGCGTTATCAATTTTTTCCTTAATTCCCAAACCCGACCATGAATGCAATGTGGTACCCCCCATATGTGTGGCGGCAATTCCGGTGCTGGCGGTAACCGAAACAATCACATTGTTCTTTTTTAAATATTCAATGTATTTGTTTAACAAAAAAGTTTTCCCGCTTCCCGGCGGTCCGGTCAAAAAAGTGTTGTACCCGGATTTTAATATATCTAAAGCTTCACTTTGTTTCATAATTTGATTATTTATAATAGCATTGATTTTTGTCCGGGAAAAGTTAAAATTAGTTGTTATGAAAAGAATTATTGCACATCTTGATATGGACGCATTTTTTGCTTCGGTGGAAGAAAGGTATACTCCAAGATTTAAGGGGCTGCCTTTGGTTGTGGGTTCGGAGCCAAACAGTCATGGTTTGAGCCGTGGAGTTGTTTCAACTGCCAGCTATAAAGCGCGGGAATATGGTATACATTCGGCAATGCCAATTTCAGAAGCATGGAAAATTTCGCAGGAAATTAAAAAACAGGGCAAGCCCGGAGTATTTTTTTTGCCGGTGAATTTTGAATTGTACAACAAAAGTTCATCCAATATTTTTAATATTATTAAAAAATATTCCGACAATGTGGAACAGGCGAGCATTGATGAATTTTATTTTGATTTAAGTTTTGCGAAAAACTTTAAAAAAGTTGAAACAATTTGCAAAAAAATTAAAAAAGAAATTGCACAAGAAGAAAAAATAACTTGTTCGGTTGGGATTGGTCCGAATAAATTAATTTCGAAAATGGCGGCTGGTAGAAAAAAACCCGACGGAATATTTATTGTAGAAGAAAAAGATGTGCAAGATTTTTTGGATCCTTTGCCAATAAGAAAGATTCCAGGCATTGGGCCCAAAACCGCAGAGTCTTTATATCTGCTTGGCGTAAATACAGTTGAAGATTTGCGCAAAATTTCAAAAGAAGAATTAATAAAAAAATTTCACAAATGGGGAGCCGACCTATATTGCAAAGCCAGAGGCCAAGACGACTCGCCAATAATTTCTGAAAGAAAAGTAAAATCGATTGGAGAGCAATCAACTTTCACGTATAACACTTTGGAAGCTTTATATATTTGCGATGCTCTCACAAAAATGTGTAAAAATGTTTTTCAAAGTTTTTTAGAAAGTGGATTTGATAGAATAAAAACAATTTCTATTACTGTAAGATTTTCTGATTTTGAAACAAAGACTTATGCAAAAAGCCCCAAAAAACCTATTGGGTTGGATGATTACAAAAATTTTGAATTAGAAGCTTTAAAATTAATTTTGCCATTTTTAGACAAGCGCAAAAACCCAAGGTTAAAGAAAATAAGACTGGTTGGGGTGAGGGCGGAGAAACTGGAGAAGGTGTCACAGAAAGAGTTAGGATTATAAGATTTATCCTTGCAAAGAGTAATTTTTAGGAATAAAGTTAAGATAATTAAAATAAATTTATGGATAAAAAACAGATAAATATAGATCAAATTAACTATGGCCAAATTTTGAAAGATTATCCTTGGATATTAGAGAAGAACCAATATTACATTTTAAGTCCGGATAGTGACGGATTTCTTTGTGGTCTTTTACTTTCAAATTTTTTAGACGGAAAAATAGTTGGTTTTTATGATGGGAAAATTGCATTAGTTAAAAAAGATATACTTGTGAAAGATTGTATATTTTTAGACGTTGATATAAATCGTAAGGAAATAAAAAGTATAGGCCATCATATGGTAACCTATAATAAAAAAATTAATCATAAAAATTTTAGTTATTCTGAATGTATTCAGCCAAATATAGCTAGGAATTTTGATGGCAAAGTTGATTTTCAAAAAAAGTATCCATTTGGTACAGTTCATCTTTTGTTGGGTATTCTTCAAAAAGCGGGGATAATCAAAGAATTATCGAAAGATTCCATTTGGCCATTGTTGTTTACTGACGGTGTTTGGAATAATCTTTTTGGATATACTGAAAATTGTATTGATTGGATAAATTATCTAAGCGTAGATAATAAAGAGCACATTTTGAATTCTTTGTTTTGTTCAAATCGTTATAGTTTTTACGAAATAATGCTCGGATTAAATGATTTTCTTAGAATGAGAGATAATTATAATGCTAAAGGATATTGTAACAGTGATGGAATTTATATTGATGGTGGTAGAAATAAACGCACCGGGGATAAATTAAAAATTAGCAATTCTAAAGGTGATCCAATAAATATTGTAAAAGACAAAGAATTATTCAATATTCACAATAAAGAAAAAATTAGAGTTGAAGATTTTATCGATTCAATGTCAAAATACGTTGGGTGGAAATATAAAGCAGAAAATTGGTTTTGGAACGATTTTTATTTGTTAAAATTTAGTAAGGGCGATTTCTCGAAGGGTTCTTTAAATAATAAAACATATATTGAGTTGATGGATAAAAACCCATTGTCAATGGCTATGACGAGTGGCCAGGATATAGAATATACATTAGAAGATCCGGATAAATTAAAATAATTTTATTCAACCGCTTTTAATCGTTCTTCCGTTAAATCGCAATACTCTTTTGAAATATCAATACCAATATAATTTCGGTTTAATTTTTTTGCTGCAACAGCAGATGATCCGGAGCCAATAAATGGATCTAAAACTATTCCACCGGGAGGGCAAAAACATTGTATGAAATCAAGGGGAATTTTGTCGGGAAAAACGGCGGGGTGTTTTCTTTTTAATTTATTTTTGTCTCCAGCATTTAAATATTCCCAAACGGTGCCCCTGCATTTCATTGCATTAATTGCTCTAGTAACCGTTTTTGTTGTTTTTCCATCAGTTCTTCTATTACCGCTCCCTGTCATAACTTTTCCACCGTGTTTAGATGGAATTTTTAATGGTTCTTTATTAAAATATGCGGGCCTTTCACCTTTAAGAAAAATTGGCATATACTCATGGTCAACCCTAAATCTATATTTCCACCATGCTCCCTCTGTGCCATATTTTCTATATATAACAGTTTCGAAAAGCTTAAATCCTATGTTATCAACCCAATCGACTATAGTTCTAAAAGATGTCAGAGATTTCGCAAAATTTTTGGTCTGGTCTTGAATAACCATTGCGACAATACCTCCATTTTTTAGAACTCGAAATAATTCTTTGCCGGTATTATGCAAATTATAACTGAATCCATTATATTTTCTTACTTCATCGTAGGGTGGAGAAGTTATAATAATATCAACTGAATTGTCGGGTATATTTTTTAATATATCTACGCAATCTCCACACAAAATTTTGTTTATTGGTAATTTTTGTTTACTGACATAATTATTATTTGATAAAATTTCTATTGAAGGTTGTTGAGAATTTTTTATTACATCGACAACAACACCTTGTATAGAAAAATTTCGATCTTTTTCTATAATTATTGGCTGCAAGTTTTTGTTTGCCGGTTGCAATCTAATATAATCTTTTTCCTTATAAAAAGTTTTGAGAGTTGTTTCTTGGTTATCTATCAGGGCAACAACATTGTCTCCATTTTTGGCTGTGTTCTGCTGCTTTATTAGAACTATGTCTCCATTATGAATATTTTTTTCAATCATACTTACCCCCCTCACCTCTAATGCAAAATAATCAGTGTTGGGTTTAATTTTTGTTTTTGGTATTGCAATACTCTCTCCTCGCTGTTCGAACATTTCAACTTGTTGACCGGCGGAAACCATGCCGAGTAGTGGTATACTTACTAATTTCCCTTTCTCAAAAATATTTATTGCCCTTGCTTTATAATTTATTTTTTCTAAATATCCCTTTTCTTCTAATTCTTTAATATGTTGGTTAACTGTAGATTTTGCTAATTTAAAATATTTTGCTGTTTCCTGTTGTGTGGGGGAGTAGTTATTTTTTTTAAAATATTTTTTTATAAATTCCAGTATTTGTTTTTGTTTTGGTGTTAACATGTTGACACGGTTTTTATAAATACTATTATTGTATTATACCGAACATTTACCGAACATGGAAGGTAGTCAACTGTGGATAACTTTTTTAAAATATAATATAATAAGAAATAAAAATATGGAAAATATTTATTTTAAAAAAGAGTGGGAGTTTATAATTGCGGAGACACATAAAAAATTTAAGAAAACAGATTTATTAAAAAGAGAGGTTCTATTTACTTTGCAAATCCTGTTAAGTAAATCAGAGTTAGAAAATTACTCTAGATTGAAAAGAATTTATTGTAAAAATTAATTAATAAATAAAATGGATGACGAGAGAATCGTTAAGGCGGATAATTTAATAAATGAGGGCAAGTCTAGTTTGGCGGTCCCGTTGATAAAAGATGCAATAAAGGAATCTCCGGAGGTGGCTTTTTATCATTATCTTTTGGGAACTGCTCGAATAAAATGTGGGAGATTATTTTTGGCTAAAGAGGCATTTGAAAAAGCGAATGAACTTGAGCCGCATGACGCTGAAAATTTAAGGGCATTGGGCTGGGCAAAAGTTATGCTGGGTGAACTTGAAGATGGAAGGAAGGACCTGAGGGAATCTGTAAGTCTGGATCTAATGAATCCTTTTTCTTATTTGGATTTGGCTATGAGCTATTTTGATTATTTTGATTTTAAAGAAGGCATGGAATGGTTAGAGCGAGCCATTGCTTTGGCCCCCAAAGATCCTTTTGTTTTGCAGAATTTTAAAATAGCAAATCAAATTAAAAAGCAATTTTCAAATGTTTTAGAAAAACAGTTAGAAAAAATGAGGAAGGAAAAATTAGATCCAAAAGTTCAACAATCTTTTAGAATTGCTCTTTTGGAACAGTATTCAAACAAAAGAGCTTTAACAAAAGATGAGGCAGAAGAGATACAAAAAGAATCAAAGCTTAATGGAGTTTCCACTGCGATTATTACAGATAAGCAACAGGAATACGTCGCATTGGAGAATAAGAGCGAAGAGCAAAAAATGAAAGAAATTATCAAAAGACGCAAGGAGATAGAAAAAGAACTGCAGGAAATGTTGGATGAGTACAAAAGCGAATTTGATTTGGATTATATAAAAAAGATAATTTATAATGAAGAAGACGACGATTGTTTAATGCGGGTTGTTTCAATTTTCGACCGAGGAGGAGATGCAAGCGAACTTGAAAATATTCTTGAAGTAACCAATGATGCTTGGAATTATTTTCCGCATAAGTGTATGGGGGGGCTTTGTCCTATGGAAAAAATTGTAAATGAAAATAAAAAAAGGAAGAAATAAATTTATGCCGGAAGATTTTGATTTGACGGTGTAATAATATGAATTATAATAAAACATAAAGGTCGTATAAATTTATTAAAAAATTAAACAATAAAAATATGATAAATAAAAAAATAATTATTGCAGTGGCTTCGGTGGGTTTGACGGCGGCATTTGCTTTGACGGCGTTTGCGCAAACAACAACGCCGGCTCCAACGGCAATAGCTCCGAGCGTAACAACTAAAATTGTTTGTGTTGGAACAGCTGTGGCAATTAGAGAAAAAGCTTTGGATTCTGCAATGACAGCTTATACAGCATCAATGAATTCTGCATATTTGGCAAGAGCAACTGCTTTGCAACAAGCATACACTCAAACAATTACAGTGTCTGTTAAGGCGGCGGTAAAATCAGCGTGGGCAACATTTAACTCTTCGGCAAAGACTGCAAGAAAAACATGGCAAATTGCTAAAAATTCTGCATGGATAACATATAGAACAGATGCGTCAGAATGCAAAGCTCCGGCGGGAACGGGCGATGGATCATACTCAAGTTCTGATTTATAATCAGAAAAAATAAAAAAGCTCTGGCAAATTTGCTCGGGGCTTTTTTGTTTGCTTAAAGCGTGAATTTTTGATAAGATACGGAATATATGTCACAGGAGAATATTCGGAATTTTTCTATTATTGCGCATATTGATCATGGGAAGTCGACGCTTGCCGATCGGCTTTTGGAGTTGACGGGGACGATTGACCCGAAAAAAATGATGCCACAGTTTTTGGATTCTATGGATTTGGAAAGGGAAAAGGGAATTACGATTAAGTTGAAAGCTATTAGGATGAATTATAATTTTGAAGGCGCAGATTATATTTTAAATCTGGTTGATACTCCGGGGCATGTGGATTTTTCTTATGAAGTTTCTCGAAGTTTGGAAGCGGTTGAGGGGGCTGTTTTGTTGGTGGACGCAACACAAGGAATTCAAGCGCAAACATTGGCAAATTTGGAATTGGCAAAAAAACAAAATTTAAAAATTATTCCGGTTGTAAATAAAATTGATTCACCAATTGCAAAAGTTGATGAGACTTTAGAAGAACTTTCAAATTTGTTGGACGTTATGCCCGACGAAATTTTAAAAATTTCTGCTAAAGACGGAACAAACGTCGAACAAGTTTTAACAACTATCATCAAACAAGTGCCACCCCCCAATGAGAGTGTGGAAGGGGCCCCTTTTCGCGCGTTGATTTTTGATTCGGAGTTTGATTCTTTTAAAGGCGTAATTGCTTTTGTTCGCGTTATGGACGGAGAAATTTCTGATCACGAAAAAATTGAATTAATGGCTACAAATACTTTAGCCGAAGTGAAGGAATTGGGATATTTGAACCCAACATTTTCTGCGCAAACAAAAATAAAAGCAGGCGATATTGGATATATTGCAACAGGAATTAAAGAGCCCGGAAAAGTCACTGCCGGTGATACAATTATAAAGGCGCAGACACTGGCGACAAAAGGAAGTGTACAGGCCTTGCCGGGATATCAAGAACCAAAGCCGATGGTTTTTGCCAGTTTGTATCCTGAAAATCCGGAAGATTTTGAAAATTTAAAAGTGGCTTTAGGGAAATTAAAATTAAATGACCCCGCCTTGGTTTTTGAACAGGAAATGAAAGAAGCTTTGGGTAGGGGATTTAATTGCGGATTTTTGGGGACGCTTCACATTGAAATTATTTCCGAAAGATTGCAAAGAGAATTTGGTTTAAATTTGGTTATTTCAACACCGTCGGTTATTTATAAAATTTTTGACAACAAAGAAAAAGAAATTTTAATTCATTCGGCATCCGACTGGCCCGATCAGTCAAGGATAAAAAATTGTGAAGAGCCGTGGGTTTCTTTGGAAGTTATTGCGCCATCAAATCAAATGGGCAAGTTAATGGAAATTTTAAAAAGTTTAAAGGGTAATTATGTTGAAACAAATTATTTAAGTCCCGAAAGAGCAATTATTGTTTTTGAAACTCCTTTGCGCGGGATTATTGCAAACTTGTACGAAAAAATAAAAACGGCAAGCCAAGGGTATGCCTCAATGAATTATAAAATGTTGGGCTACAGATCGGCCGAACTGGTTAAAATGGAAATTTTGATTGCTGGAAAAAAAGAAGAAGCATTTTCAAAAATTGTGGCCGAAGATGAAGCGTATGCTGAAGGGAAAAGAGTTGTAGAAAAATTGAAAGAAGTTTTGCCAAAGCAAATGTTTTCTGTTGCGTTGCAAGCAGTTGTTGGTGGAAAAATTATTGCCAGAGAAACAATTAAGGCCTATATGAAGGATGTTGCCGGATATTTATATGGAGGCGATGTAACCAGAAAAAACAAACTTCGTGACAAACAGAAAAAAGGAAAGAAGTTAATGAAAGAAAAAGGGTCGGTGAATGTTCCGACCAAAGCGTTTTTGGAAGTTTTCCGTGCTTGATTAAGCCATTTTTTTGTGGTAAAGTAATAAATATATACATACATTGGGCCGTGGAGGAGTAGTACCTCGGCAGTCTCATAAGCTGCAGGCCCCCGTGCAATTCGGGGCGGCCCGACATACAAGTGACAAAAGTATTTAAAAATTGGTTTGTTTATATTATTAAATGTGAGGACGGTTCTTTGTATACCGGTTACACAAATGATTTAGAAAAACGTTTTGAGAAACATAAAAAAGGAAAAGGCGCAAAATATACGCGGTCTCACAAACCGAAAGAAATTGTATTTTTTAGAGAATATGATAATAAGATAGTGGCACTAAAAAAAGAAAGAGAAATAAAGAACCTTGCAAAAGAAGAAAAAATAAATTTTATAAAGCAGAACAAGTCGGGGTAGCTCAGTTGGTAAGAGCGTAGCATTCATAACGCTAAGGTCGTGGGTTCGACTCCCACCCTCGACACATAATTTATGCGGGCATAGTCCAGCCTGGTTTAAGACGCCTCCCTGTCACGGAGGAGATCGGGGGTTCAAATCCCCCTGCCCGCGCCATCAGTTTTAGTATCTAGTGATGCCGAGACCCTAGATACTATCGCCAAGGCGCGTCAGATTGCAATCCTTAAGAGGTTGCAATGTGGCCCGCGCTCAGTGCATTTTTAAAAACTGCCCCTTGTGGGGTAGTTTTTTGTTGGGGGCTTGACTTAAAGTACTTTAAGTTATTACACTTAATTAATAATATATAAATATCAAGGGAATAAAATGAAAACTATACAAAGCTATACTATTAAGCAAGCTTCTGAGTTGAGTGGACTCCCGGAAAGCACTTTGCGATATTATGAAACAGTTGGACTAATAAACCGCATCAATCGCGATTATAGTAGTAAGCATCGCACATATAATGAAGACGATATTAATCTTGTTGTAGCTATTGCCTGCCTTAATGCCACGGGTATGTCCATTAAAGATATGAGGTCATATCTGAAAAACAGAAACAATGGTATTCGAGGAGCTAAAAATCAAATAGAGTTGCTTCAAACTCAAAAGAAAAAATTATCCGAAGAATCCCGCTATTTAAAACTAAGACAAAGTTATGTTGATATAAAAATTGATTATTGGAACACCATCGCATCGGGCGATAAGAAAAAAGCGGAAATAATAAAAAATAAAGCGGCTGAAATTGCAAAGAAATTAAAATTACCAAAAGAAAAATAATTAATGTCGAATTTTATAAATGTTATTAATAACTAAATAAAATAAATATATGAATAACGTAAAAGCATTAGCCGTTTTTAGTCCAAAAGAACCATTTAAAGAAATTACAATAAATCGTCGTGATCTTGAGCCTAAAGATATTTTGATTGAAATTTTATATGCAGGTATTTGTCACAGTGATTTGCACCATGTTAATGCTGATTGGGGTGAAGAAACATATCCACTTGTTCCAGGACATGAAATTGCTGGTCGTGTAGTTGAAGTTGGTAAAGATGTAACAAAATTTAAAATCGGAGACTATGCGGGTGTGGGTTGTATGGTAAATTCCTGTGGTAAGTGTGAGGTTTGTAAGGCGAATAGAGAGCAGTATTGTAGCGGTGTCGTGTTTACTTATCACTCTCATGACAAGCTTCACGACAACGAAGTAACACAGGGTGGCTATTCGAAAAACATTGTTTTGGTTGAAGATTTTGCTATTAAAATTCCAGCTAATGCAAAGATTGAAAAAGTCGCTCCATTACTTTGCGCTGGCATAACTACCTATTCGCCGATTCATCAGGTTGATGTGAAGAAAGGTGACAAAGTTGGTCTTGCTGGATTTGGAGGATTGGGTCATATGGCTGTGCAGTATATGGTGGCATTAGGTGCCGAAGTTACTGTATTTGATATTACCGAAGACAAACGTGCTGATGCAAAACGTTTGGGAGTCATTCGTTATGTAAACATAAACAACCCAGAAGATCTAAAGGGATTAGACAATACGATGAGTTTTATTCTCAGCACTATTCCTGCCAATTACGATGTTGGTATGTATTTGAAAATGCTCAAATTAGATGGTCAGATGGCAATCGTTGGGTTACCTGCAAATATTAATCTTCCAAGTATTCGCATTGACAAACTTATCTGGCAGGGTGCACGCAAAGTATTTGGTTCACAAATTGGTGGGGTTAAAGAAACACAAGAAATGCTTGACTATTCTGTAGCCAATAACAAATACCCCGAAGTGGAGATTATTAAAGCCGATGGAGCTGTTGTTACTGAAGCTTATCAGAAAGTCCAAGATGGTAAGGTAAAATTTCGCTATGTCATTGATATGTCAACTTTAAAATAATTGAAAAGAATATGGAAAACTCAAAAGATTTGAGCGAAGGCGTAATCTTTCCCAAAGGTGAAAAGATTATCAGCGATTATTTTACTGGTTCGGTTTGGCTGCAAACATTAGTTGCAAGCGATAGTATTATTAACGGTTCAATAGGAAACATTACTTTTGAACCAGGTGCAAGAAATAATTGGCATAAGCATTCTGTCGGACAGATTCTATTGGTAACAGGAGGCAAAGGATATTTTCAGGAAGAAGGTAAATCAAGACAAATTATTAAGGAGGGGGATGTAATTAAAATTCAACCAAATGTAAAACATTGGCACGGAGCTGCTCCTGACAGTTGGCTTGTACATATTGCAATAAGTATGGGGGATCCGGTTTGGCTAGAGCCGGTAACCGATGAAGAGTACGATAAAAAATAATAATTTATGGATCAAAAATTAAATACAAAAAAAGTTATAGTTGTAGTCGGAGCCGGAGTAATCGGCCAAGCTATCGCAAGACGAATAGGTGCAGGCAAACATATTTTGCTGGCTGATTTGCATAAAGAAAATGCTGATGCGGCTACAAAATTATTCAGCGATGCAGGATTTAAAGTTAGTACTGCAACTGTTGATATTTCTTCTCGTGAGTCAGTTCACTTACTTGTAGAAAGTGCAAAAAAGATAGGTGATATTACTGGCGTAATACATGCCGCCGGAGTCTCGCCGTCTCAAGCATTACCAGCTACAATTCTTCATGTTGATTTGTATGGCACTGCTGTTGTATTGGAAGAATTTGGTGAAGTTATAGCTTCTGGCGGATCTTGCGTGGTAATTTCATCTATGTCCGGGCATCGACTTCCGGCATTAACGCCTGAGCAGGATAAGGCACTGGCAACTATGCCAGCCGACGAATTACTTTCACTGCCGATGCTTCAACCAGATAAAGTAACAGACCCACTCAACGCCTACCAAATTGCCAAGCGCGGAAATTCTCTGCGCGTGATGGCAGAAGCTGTACGTTGGGGCAAACGTGGTGCACGAATAAACTCAATAAGCCCCGGCATTATTATGACACCTTTGGCCAATGACGAACTGAAAGGTCCTCGTGGCGACGGATACCGAAAAATGATTAATGGTTCTGCGGCCGGACGCAGTGGAACACCAGACGAAGTGGCTACTCTTGCGGCTTTGCTAATGGGGCCCGATGGAGAGTTTATTACCGGCAGCGACTTCTTAATTGACGGCGGCGTCACATCCGCTTATTGGTATGGCGATCTTAATTCTAAGTAATCAAAATTATTATGGCAACTAAAAAAAATCTCGTAGTATATTTTTCTCACAGTGGCAACACGCGTGAAGTTGCAAATCAAATCCAAAAAAATATAGGCGGAGATATTTTTGAAATTCAATCTGAAGTTCCGTATTCAGATGATTATGATACTGTTGTGGCACAAGCAAAAAAAGAAATTGAAAATAACCACAATCCGGCACTAAAATCAAAAGTTAAAAACATAGAATCATACGATACAATTTTTATTGGTTCGCCTTGTTGGTGGAGCACAGTGGCGCCTCCAGTTAAAACTTTTTTGTTAGAATATGATTTGTCCGGAAAAACGATCGTGCCATTTATGACGCACGAGGGAAGCGGATTGGGGAAAAGCGTTGATGATATTTCTAAGATGTGTTCAAAGTCTAACGTGCTCGAAGGGTTAGCAGTTAGAGGAGGCAGTGTAAAAAATTCCCAAAATAAAATAATTGAATGGTTGAACAAAATTAAAAAATAATGGATATTCACTTATATTACATCTGGTATTTTTTGATCGGAGGATTTCTTGCTAATGGAATGCCTCATTTTATTTGGGGAGTATCAAAAACTATTGCCCGAAGTCCATTTGGTCAAAAAACAAAACCTACAGTTAATTTTAGTTGGGGTTTGGCTAATTTTATTGCGGCAACGGTTTTGTCGGTTTGGCAGATCTATACGAACAATATCTCAGGCGGAGCAATTGTCGCGCTGCTAATTGGTTTTTGGGTAATGACTGCTACGTTTGGCTTTGGCATTAAAAGATTTCTTAATAGTTAAAAATATTCTCATACCAAACTAAAAAACAGAGTAGAAAAACTCTGTTTTTGTTTGCTATTTTTCGATGCTCAGTACGCTCTTTCTGATCACGATTTTACTTTTTATACAGGAAAGTATTTCTCTTTTTTCTGACATACTACCTTCCCGGAGGAGGTACTTGATGTAGCTTCTTACATCTATATCTTTATTCTCTTGCTTGCCCTCGACCTTTAACACCCGGCTTTGAAACACATTGTATCTTTTTACTTCCTCCTGAAATTTGTGTTTTATTTCAAGGTCGTTGACGTCAATCTGGTCAATAATTTCGACCAGTTGTTTTATCAAGTCCTCTTCGCGCATGTATCCGTTATCGCAATGTAGATTTTTACTTTTTGTACATCCGTAGTAAATATATTTTGAGACTGTGCCATTTTTTAGTTTTTTGTATTTTTCGCAGGCGCTTATTCCTGATCCGCACGTTCCACAAACCATCAGTCTAGTGAAGGCAAACTCTCTGGTCTCCCGGTTCATTGGATTCCTTGTTAGTTGTTCTTGAACTTTGTCGAATAATTCTTTGGTGATAAGCGGCTCGTGTTTTCCATTGTATAAATTACCGCTGTTTCCCGGATATTCAAACACTCCGTAGTAAAATGTATTTT
>Ga0209083_1001458_pt1 | contig 26763 bp, 21 predicted proteins | sample AM7aDNAmetaG_FD_184132 | JGI IMG/M metagenome (GOLD analysis project Ga0209083, IMG submission 184132) | Freshwater microbial communities from Finland to study Microbial Dark Matter (Phase II) - AM7a DNA metaG (SPAdes) (version 3) | ecosystem: Environmental > Aquatic > Freshwater > Lake ...
AGAATGTTCATATTGGCGAAGGCGTCACGATTACCAGCAAGCTCGGGGCGCCGGATAGCGACGGTTCGAACTACTACATTCGGGACGGGATCGTCATTATTCCGAAAAATGCCGTCATCGCGCCCGGCACCCACATTTGAGACGGCTGCTGCCAGTCTTGCTCACGGTCGCCGCAGTTCAGGCAGCACCGATCATTCCGGCGGAACGTACGTTTATGGAAGCCTGGCAAAACGCCGGCTACCCCGGCAAAATTCCGGTGCCGGCCCGAATCGTCAATGTCCGCGACTTCCACATGACCGACGATCTGGCCGCCGTTACGGCGGCGATTGATTCCCTGAGTAATACCCCCGGCGTCGTTTACCTGCCGGCCGGTACATATTATTTCCACACTGCCATCAACTTGCCCGCGGGAGTCGTCTTGCGTGGGGAAAGTCCGGCCACGACCACGTTGCAATGGGACCACCTCGGCTATTGCATCAATGTCGCCGCGGCCCAACCCGAGAAATATCAGGCGGTCATAGCCGGAGCCACAATTCATTCCCGAACAATCGAAGTGACCGACGGCCAGGCATGCGCGCCGGGCGACTACGCCGAGATCCGGGAAGACAACGACCCGGCGTGGGGGGCGAGCCAGTGGGCGGGTCCAACCGTTGGCCAGATTTTGCGCATCACTGCCGTGGCGGGGAAGACGCTGACGTTGGAACGCCCGTTGCGGATTACCTATCCCGCCCACCAGAACCCGGTCTTCCGCAAAATTAATCCCGTTACTGAAGTTGGGATTGAAAATCTCAAGATCGACCGGGCGCGGGTTGGCACGGACACCGCCCGGCACAACATCTATACGATTTATTTCAATTATGCCGCCCGGTGCTGGGTGCGTGGGATCGAGAGCTGCAACACGTTTGGCGGCCATGTTGCCATCGACCACAGCACGCAGATTAGTGTGACGGGCTGTTTCATTCATCATGCGTGGTACTACGGCGGCGGCGGGTCGGGCTACGGGGTCCGGTTGCAATATCAGACCGGTGAGTGCCGGATCGAGGACAACATTTTTCAGCATCTCCGCCACTCGATGCTCGTACAGCTGGGTGTGAACGGCAATGTGTTTGGCCACAATTATTCACGGGAGCCGCTCCGCACCGAAATCCCCACGTCGGTTTCCAGCGACATCACGCTCCACGGCAATTACCCGTATGGGAATCTGTTCGAGGGGAATCTCTGTCAGCACATCTGGATTGACGATTCGCATAATGCCAACGGCCCTTTGAACACTTTTTTCCGGAATCGCGCCGAAAGTTATGGCATCTACATGAGCGACCGGGCCGCCAGCAATCAGAACTTTGTTGGCAATGAAGTTTTTACCGAGTCGCTTTCGCTGCTATTTAATCCCTCCGGGTACCGGCTGGTTGGCGGCGGCCATTTTGAGTATGGCAACCGCCTCTCTGGCACGAGAGTTCAACCGCCCGGTACGACGAATCTGACGGATTGCTCGTATTATTTAACCAACACCACAACCGTGTTGCCGCCCACCGAAATCCCGGCCTACGCCCGGTATCGTGCCGGAAAGCCGATGACGGTGCCGTAAAATGGCAAGGAAAGAGGTCAAACCGGTTTGTGATTTCGGCAAGGCACAATTGCCGTCAGTCTGGAGGGTGAGGCTCCTGCCGAACCGCGGTTCGCCGGGAGGCTCATCCTCCAGCTTTGATTTTGACAACCCGAACTGCTGTCGTCGCCTGCCAATTTGAATTGATAATTCAGAGCGGGTGGTTTATCAGGAATCCACAATTACCGTGTTTGTGAAGCTGAAAAACCACGGTTTGCAATAACTCGAATCACTGGAAATCACTGAAGAATCCCTCCCAATCTGGCGCCCTTGCTCCCGCCAAAATTATGACGCCGATTTCATTGGTGTTGCCGATGTTCAACGAAGCTCCCTGTGTCGATTCAACGATCACAACCGCCCTGCGAGTCCTCGCCGAAAACTTTTCAGTCTTCGAAATCGTTGTTGCCGACGATGCCAGCACTGATCATTCCGCGGCGTTGCTCGAACAATGGGTTGCCCGGGATCCGCGAGTCCGGCTGGTCCGACTGGTCCGCAACGAACGGTTCGGGGGCGCGTTACGAGCCGGGCTGACAGCCGCCCGTAACGAATTCCTCATCTACACCGATTTTGATTTACAGATCGGGCTCGAATGCTTGCCAGAATTGATGGCGGCCTTTCATGATGCCGATGTTCTGACCGGGTATTCGGCGGATGTGGAGAAGCACGCCAACTGGCGCGCAAAAGTGATTTCGCACACGTACAATTTTCTGGTCCGCGCCTTGTTCAAGGTCCGGCTGCGCGACATCAACTTTGGTCTGAAAGCGGTACGCAAGCCGGTCTGGGATCAGTTGCGACTGCGCTCGCGCAGTCCGTTTGTGGATGCGGAATTATTTGTCCAGGTCAGCCGACTCGGCTATCGGATCAAGCAGGTGGCGGTCCCGTTCTCGTTCCGGACGACCGGGGCCTCGCATATCCGCCGGTTTGCCGTGATTGCACGGACCTTTGGCGACATGGTGTTGTGTTGGGTGGCTCCGCCGCGGCTGACAAGGTTGAAGACGCGTGAAACAACTGATCTTCAACGCTGATGATTTCGGGTTGGACCCGGCCATTAATGCCGCGGTGATGCAGGCCCACACGCACGGCCTGCTCACCAGCGCGAGCTTGTTGGTGGCGGCTCCCTTTGCCCAGGAAGCAATTGAATTTGCCCGGTCGCAGCCGCGCTTGGGTTTGGGAATTCATCTCTGGCTGGTTGATGAGCTAGCCCCGGCCGCACCGTCGCGAATCGCTGAACTGGCCAATGCACGTGGCGAATGGCCATCGTCGCCGCGGCAACTCGGTGTGGTGCTCGGCCCGGCCCGGGCCCGGGCGATCGAGCGTGAAGTTCGCGCGCAGTTGGAAGCGTTCCGGCAGACCGGGTTGACCCCCACCCATCTGGATACGCACATGCACACTCACTTGTTGCCCGGCGTGCGGGCGATTGTGGCGCATCTGGCTCGTGAGTTTGGAGTCTGTTATGTCCGCGCTCCGGTCGAACCGCTGCTGCCATTTTTGCGATGTCGGCCGAAAAATATTGGCCACGCGCTGGCCCGCGGAGCCATCTTTGGCACGCTGGGCCGGTACTGCCGGTATCGCCTGCGCCGAAGCGGACTGCAAACGGCGGATCGAGCTGTCGGCGTATTGAACGCGGGCCAGTTGACGGAACAATTTCTGCTGGCGTACGCGCCCAATTTACCCGACGGTCTCACGGAAGTTGTCTTTCATCCAGCGGTGACAACCACCCCGCAGCTTGCCCAACGGCAGTCTGGCTATCAGCATGCTGCGGAACTGCAAGCCTTGTGCAGCACTCCACTACGGGAGGCGCTGGCACAGGCCGGTGTCCAGTTGACCAACTTCCGGGATGTCGCGGCTCGGTAATTGCTCCCAAAGTTTTCGGCGCGGGTTTGCCACAACGACTCGGATTCCCCCTCACCCGGCCCCGAAACGGGATCCGGCCTCTCCCCCGGTGGGGCGAGGCAGGGGCACCCGGCCGGTCTGGCTTTCGCCTCGCCCCGTGGGGGAGAGGCCGGCGCCAAGACCACGTTGGGGTGTTGGCACCGGGTGAGGGGGCGAACCGGGGTTGGTTGAACTGGGGCGGCATCACGGCCTTCCTCCGCGAAAAGTCGTGCAGGGGCGGATTTGAATTGGTAACTTTGCCACATGTTTCGTTCCCGTAAACTGGATCTGCTGGTGTTGGTGTTGGTGTGTGTCGGCACGATGTGGTGGGGCTTGGGAAAATTTGGGCTGACCGATCCCGACGAGCCGTTTTATGCGCAGACGGTCCGCGAGATGTTGGCCAGGCACGAGTGGGTCACGCCGGTCATGTACGGTCAGCCGAATTTTGAAAAGCCAATCATCTTCTACTGGTTGGCCATGGTCACCACGAAAGTGTGCGGCGAGAATGAGTTCGGCAGCCGGGCGCCATCGGCGCTGGCCGGAACGTTGACGGTGTTGCTCCTCTATTTTGTCGTCGCCCGGATTTTCAATCGGCGGACCGGATTTTTGGCAGGTTTGGTGCTGGCGACGGCGCTGTTATTTATCGGGATGGCGCGGCTGATGTTGACTGACATGGTGTTCACTCTCTTTGTGTGTGCGGCCTGTCTCTATTTCTGGTTGGCCACGGTGGAAGAGTCGCGCCGGGATCGGTGGGTAATTTTGGCGTTTGCCGCATCCGCGTTGGCGGTGCTGACCAAGGGGCCGCTCGGTTCGATTATCCCACTGTTGGCGGCCGTGGCTTTCACGCTGGCAGCCAAGCGGCCCTGGCTGTTGCGCGGAGCCGGATTGGGGTGGGGGCTGCTGGTCTTCCTGGTGATCGCGGTGCCATGGTTTGCGGTGATGTTGTGGAAGTATGGCTGGGAATATTTTCAGGCGTTTTTCATCCATGAGAATTTTCAGCGGGCCTACACGGCTGAGCATCCCAAGTCGAATACGCCCTGGTTTTACCTGGGCGTGATTGCGCTCGGGTCGATTCCCTGGCTGGCGGTCTGGGGCGTGGCGGGTGCGCGGGCGTGGCGCGACTATAAAACCAAGGCTCCGCAACTGTTTCTGTGGTGTTGGCTGGTGGCGGGTTATTTATTTCTGACGTTTGCAGCACAGTCCAAGCTACCCTCATACGGCCTGTTCCTGTGTGTGCCGGTGGCGGGATTGTTGGGGGCTGCACTGGACTCACTGTTGACCCAAGGTTTTCAAGATCGCGGGGAACGCTGGGCGGCGCAGAGTTTGTGTTTGATCCAGATGATTGCCGGCTTCCTGCTCGTCCAGCACCGGACTTCCTGGGGGCCGGGGTTGGCAGTGGGCGTGTGTCTGGCTGTGCCCTTGGGGCTGCTGTTGCGGCGGCCTTCCCCCGTCTGGATTTGGGCAACGGCGGCGAATACGATTGTCGTGGTTGTGGGCGCGCTGATGTTTGCCACGCCCCAGATTGAACCGATCATCTCCATGAAACCAATGACAGCCGAGTTGCTCAAGGCGACTCGACCGGGGGAACCCATCGTCTGTAGTCGGTCGCTGGCCCGTGGGATTTACTATTACACCGGCCACCCCGTGGAAGTGCTCTCCGAGACCAAACAAATTTACTACTCGCCCCATGCGTTGCCGGCCGTGATTGGCATGAAAGGTCTGCAGGAATACCTCCAAGCGCATCAGACCGCGCCGTGCGTGTTTACCGACAGCAACTGGCGGCAGGTGACCCAGTCCATGCCATCGGTCTCCTATGCGGGTCTGCATTTCATGGGCAAAAAAGCGTTTCAACGGCTGAACGCCAGTCCCGCCGGCACCATTCCCGTGCCCTGACCGATGACCGACGAGTTTCGTGAGGGCGGATATCCGACTTCTGACTCCTGACTTCTGTTTGCAGAGGACTGCGTCTCGCGGACTCGGCTCCCTGTCGACTTGCCCCCGGCCCCTTAAGCACTTCGGCACTTATTCACTGCCTTAAATCCGGGACTTAAATCCGGGACTTAAATCCCGGACTTAAATCCCGGACTACCCAAATCGCGGAAAGGATGGTAGAGTCCGCCACTCCATGGACGTACAACACATTCGGAATTTTTGTATTATTGCGCACATTGATCACGGCAAGACCACTTTGTCGGATCGGTTGCTCGAAGAGACCGGGGCTTTGCAAAAACGCGAGATGCGTGATCAGATGCTCGATTCGATGGATCTCGAACGCGAGCGCGGGATCACGATCAAAGCCCACCCGGTCACGATGGAATTCCGCGCCGAGGACGGTCAGGATTATATTTTGAACCTGATCGACACCCCCGGCCATGTCGATTTTGCCTATGAAGTGTCGCGGAGTCTGGCTGCCTGCGAAGGCGCCCTTTTGATTGTCGATGCAGCCCAGGGCGTCGAAGCGCAGACCGTCGCCAACGTCCATCTCGCGACCAAACAGGGGCTGACGATTATTCCGGTCATTAATAAAATTGATCTGCCGAATGCGAACGTCGAGGAGACGAAACGCCAGATTGAAGATATCTTGGCGATCTCGGCGGACTCGGTGGTCCTGGCGAGTGCGAAGACCGGAGTGGGGATCAAGGATATTTTGCGGGCAGTCATTGCGCACGTGCCACCGCCGCGGCTGAATCCCGAGCAATCGCTCCAGGCCCTTGTGTTTGACTCGATGTTTGACACCTACCGCGGCGTGGTGACGTATGTGCGGTTGTTCGCGGGCGAGATCGTCCCGGGGATGATGATTCAGCTGATGAATTCGGGGTTGAAGTTTGAGGTCAAGGATGTCGGTGTTTTCAATCCGAAGCCGGTCAAGCGTCCGCGGCTCGGGGCTGGGGATGTCGGGTACGTGATTGCCAATATCAAGAGCACGGCCGATGTGCAGATTGGTGAGACGATGACCGATGCGCGGCAGCCGGCCAAAACCATGCTGCCGGGTTTTCAAAAAGTGCATCCAATGGTTTTTTCTGGGATTTACCCGGTCAACTCGGCGGACTACGAGCATCTGAAATCGGCGCTGGCAAAATTAAATTTGAATGACTCGGCGTTCCAATACCAGGCGGAGAGTTCGGCGGCGTTGGGGTTTGGATTCCGGTGCGGTTTCTTGGGGCTGCTCCATTTGGAGATTGTCCAGGAACGGCTGCGCCGGCAGTTCGACATGGACATCATTGCCACGTATCCGAGCGTTATTTATCAAGTATTAAAGACCAATGGCGAGGTGCTGCAGGTGGACAACCCGGCTTTCCTACCGGACCTGTCCCAGGTGGACCACATCGAAGAGCCCTATGTGAAGGCGTTTGTGATCAGTCCCAACGAAAACATTGGCGATTTGATGCAAATTATCATGGAGAAACGCGGTGAAGTGAAGAAGACCGATTCGATCGATACGCGCCGGGTGATGTTGACGGCGTTGATGCCGCTGAACGAAATTCTGGTGGACTTTCACGATAAGATCAAGAGCGTCACCCGCGGTTACGGGTCGCTCGATTACGAGCATGCCGGCTACCAGGAAGGGGATTTGATCAAGCTCGACATCCTCGTCAATAGCGAGCCGGTTGACGCTTTTTCAAGCATTGTCCATCGAACGAAAGCCGAGACCCGGGGTCGGGCTTTGGCGTTGAAGCTGCAGGAAGTGATTCCGCAGCAGATGTTCCAGATTGCAATTCAGGCGGCGATTGGCGGCAAGATCATTGCGCGCGAGACCGTCAAGGCGCTCTCCAAGAACGTCACGGCGAAGTGTTATGGTGGTGATATTTCGCGCAAACGCAAGCTTTGGGAAAAGCAGAAGGAAGGCAAGAAACGCATGAAACAAATCGGCAAGGTGAATATTCCACAGGAAGCGTTCATCTCCGTCCTGAAGGCGGGGTAGGCGATGTGGGCTTGGTGGCAACGGCGGGTGGCGCTTAAGCGCGCGCGCGAGGCGGTGAAAAACACGCGTAAATTGCTGCGGATGCACCGTGATATTGTTCCGCCGGCTGATTTGGCGGCCGCGCAGGCGGCGACGGAGAATCTGGCCAATGCCGTCACCAGCAAAAACGCCAGCGCCCTCAACAGCTTGCTCGAAAAATTGGAAGAAAAACTCGGCCGCGCCTTCCCACGCCAACCCTACGCGGCGTTGCGGGAGAACGTCGAAGTATTTCTCGTCGCCGCGATCGTCGCGATGGGAGTGCGCACATTTTTTATCCAGCCGTTTAAGATTCCGACCGGTTCAATGCAGCCCACTCTTTACGGCGTTTACCCGTACCGGGATGAACAGCGGAACGAGCCGCCGATCCCGTATCGCGATGATCGCAAGCCCACTTATCTGGAGCAGTTAGTTGGCGTGGCCGTGCAGGGAAAGATGTATGAGGCGGCGGGCTATCGCAGCCGGGGCGATCATATATTTGTTGATCGGTTCACGTACCATTTCCGCCGGCCGCAGCGTGGCGAAGTCATTGTCTTTGATACCACGGAGATTGACCGGTTACCGGAAGGTTCGCGTGGCAAATTCTACATCAAACGGCTGATCGGCCTGGGCGGCGATACGATTCAGATTCATCCGCCATATGTGCTGGTCAATGACAAGAAACTGGACAGTCGGCCGGCGTTCGAGCGGATTTACTCCTGCACCAACGGCTACAATGGTTATCTGACCGTGCGCGGCACCGAGTTTCACAACTCCAGCAGCATTTACCGGGTGCCGGACCGTGACCTGTTCGTGCTCGGCGATAACAGCGTCAGCAGCCTTGACGGCCGATTTTGGGGATCGCTCCCGGAGCGCGCGCTGGTGGGGCGCGCCGTCTGTGTCTACTGGCCCATCACAAAACGGTTTGGCTTGATCGATTGATGCAATTACCCGAGCAAGTGGCGGTGCTGGCGCTGCCGAACGCGATTTTGTTTCCCCGCGCGTTTTTGCCGCTGCACATTTTTGAAGACCGGTACCGGCAGCTGCTCGCGGAATGTTTGCGCGATTCGCGGATGGTTACGGTCGCCTTGCGCCGGGCCGGTTCGACTGCGGAAACACCCCACACAATTGCCGGTCTGGGCGTGATTCGGACGAGCATCCGCCAGCCCGATGGGACTTCCAATTTGGTTGTGGAAGGCGTGGCGCGGGTCCGGATTTTGGAGTACACGCAACTGCTGCCGTACCGGATTGCCCGCATCCAGCCGCTCGAGAGCATTCCGGCGGTTCCGCCGCCGGCGCGGGCGGAACTGTTGGCGACCGTGAAAAAACTCACCGCGGCGCGCGCCCGGGCCGGCGTGGAATTGCCGGCCGCCGCGCTCCAGTCATTATTGACAGTGGAAGACGTGGAACACTTGACGGATTTGGTGGGCCATACTCTGCTGGATGATTCCCGGCAGAAACAATTTTTGCTTGAAACGCTCGATGTGGAGGCCCGGCTGGCACGGCTGGTCGCCGGGCTGCGCCAGCAACTCCGGCAAGTCGAACTGTGGCGCAAACTACAAGGAGATATTCCCAGCGACCATGTCGGACAAAACTGAACTCGCCGGGCTGCCGGTGGCGGATCTGGTGGAGTTGACGCGCGGATTTTATTTTTTGTTTTGGGGAGTTCTGGTGTTTGTGTTGGCACTGCTGGAAACGCTCGTGCGGTCCGTGGGTCAGCCGTTTTCAGTCTTGCTGCTCATCGTCGGCGGGGTGGGGGCGCTCGGCGGCGCCTACCGACTGGCCCAGGTCCGTTCGCTCGGTCCCTTCTGGCGGATGTGGACGCGTAATTTGCTGGTCGTGACCGGGGCGGTGGACTACTTGAGTTTATTCTTCCTGATGTGGCGCCAGCTACCCGCGAACGGATATTTGCTGGTGCATGCCCTGGTGTTTTTTGAAATGGTGATCGTCCTGTTTGGGCTGCTGTGCCCACCGGTCTGGCAATTAACGCGGGCGGCCGGCCGGCCCCAGCTGGCCGGACAATGCGTCTGGTTTGGCGTGGCTGGCGGCCTCCTTCTGGTGCCGGCGGGTCTGCTCATCGCCCGGCTGCTGGTGGCAGCAACCCAGCAAGGCCGGGATCCGTTGGGGGTGCTGCAGTTGTGGCTGGTGAGTATTCCGCATTGGCTGACGCTGGGCCTGTTGCTGCCGGTCGCGTTGCTCCTGTCGCTGCTGTGGACGGCGAAAGATCTGGCGCTCGAAGCGTTGCGGGCAAAACCGGTTCCGGCAAGTCAGTAGCGCGGATCTGGGCGGATTCGCCAGGGTGGCAGCGAGAAAGCGATTTACATTCTGACTCATCTTGCACTAAGCTGCGATTGTCATGAAAAAAATCGACTTAAAAGCCATGACCAAGGCGAAGTTGCTGAAATACGCCCAGCGCCTTGGCCTGCGAGGAATTTCAACCATGAACAAGCCGGAGTTGGTCGAAATCATCCGGCGCGCGAAGCAGGGCCGGACCCTCCCGCTGAAGAAACAGGCGGTCCTTGCCGCCCCCAAAGTTGGTGCTGTTGTCAAACGGCGCGCGATGCGCAAACCAACAAAAACCGCAGTTGCCGCGAAATCGAAGGGGAGCGGCAAATTGCTTGCGCCCCGGACTGCCGCGAAATCACGCAGTTCCGGCAAACGATCGGGCGTTCCCAAACAAGCCACGGCAGCAGCGGTGGCGGCAGCGACGGGACTGGCCGCGCATAAGTTCGATGTGACGACGGCGAAACGACTGCCCCAGCAAATTTTCAAGGAAGAAAATCTCGGCGAGCTACCGGATACATACGGGACCGGTCGACTATTTCTTGCGGCCCGCGATCCACATTATCTATTTGCCTATTGGGATTTGAGCGGTCAGCAGATGGCTGACTATCGCCGGCAATCCTCGGATGGCCGGGTCGTGTTGCGGGTGTTCGAGAAAAATCACGCGTCGCCCGTGGCCGAATTGACCCTGGCGCACGATGCCCGGAACTGGTACATTCCGGCCCACAAAGCCGCCACCACTTATTCGGCGGAACTTGGTTTTTGGCGGCCGGATGGTGCGTTTCACGTCATTAGTCGGTCCCGGGAAGCGACCACGCCGCCCGACTCGCTCGCGGCGGATACCACCGTCCGATTTGCGACCATCCCGGTGGATGTTAATTTTGCGGAGTTGTTGGCCATTGTGCGGCAGCATCTCACGAACGGCGAACCGCTGGCCGAAGCGCTCCAGCAGTTGCAGGCGATGGGCCTCCCATTCCCATTTCCGGTGAACGTTGACGAACCGGCGGCCTGGTCGCCGGAACAAGCCGCACAGGTGGAGCGAATTCTCAGTGGCGACGTTTTACAGCGGGTGCAGGTCGGGTCGGTCGAGTTGACGGAATGGCTGCGGCGCCGGTTGCAGGGGGATACCAGTTCCGGCCTGTCCAGCGGGTTCAGTCCCAGCGGGGCGAGCTGGTCGGGGACACCCCAAAAAGGTTTTTGGTTTGCGGTCAATGCCGAGCTGATTATTTACGGCGCGACCGAGCCCGATGCGATCGTGACGGTGGATGGCCGGCCGATCCAGCTTCGCAGCGACGGTACGTTTTCGTTCCACCACACGTTTCCGGACGGCCAGTACAAGTTGCCGATTGTGGCAGTATCCGCGAAAAACGGCGACCAGCGCGCTGTGGATTTAAAATTTGAACGCAAAACCCAGACGCACGGCGCGGTGGGCCAGGTGGGCCAGCCGGCGCATCTCAAATCGCCAGCGGCGAAATAACGGACCCCAGTGATACCTAAAGGCCACGTCGCTCTCGTTTTACACGCGCACCTGCCGTTTGTGCGTCACCCGGAGTACGAGGATTTCCTCGAAGAAGATTGGCTCTACGAGGCGATTACCGAGACCTACATCCCGCTGATTCAAGTGATGGAAGGTCTTGTCCGCGACAATGTGGATTTCCGGCTCACGATGTCGATGACGCCGCCGTTGTGTTCAATGTTGCTCGATCCGCTGTTACAGGAGCGGTATGTCCGGCATCTGACGAAATTGATTGAGCTGACGGAGAAAGAAATCGAGCGGACAAAGTGGGACCGGCCGTTCCATGACCTGGCCTGGTTTTACCACCACCGGTTTCATGCGGCCCGAGCGACTTTTTGCGATGGGTACGGCCGCAATCTCGTTGGCGCGTTCCGCAAATTTCAAGAACTGGGCAAGCTGGAAATCATCACCTGCGGCGCCACACACGGTTTTTTGCCGTTGATGACGGAACAGCCGGAATGCATTCGGGCCCAGATCCTGACTGCCCGCGACCATTACCGGCAATGTTTCGGCTGCGACCCGAAAGGGATCTGGCTCCCGGAGTGCGCCTATGCCCCGGGGATTGAAAGTTTTCTTGCCGAAGCGGGAATTCGCTGGTTCATCACGGATACGCATGGCGTCATGTTCGCTAATCCGCGCCCCCGGTCGGGGGTGTACGCGCCCATCTATGCGCCCAACGGAGTCGCGGCATTTGGGCGGGATGTGGAATCCTCGAAGCAGGTTTGGAGTGCCGAGGAAGGCTATCCTGGGGACGTGGATTACCGGGATTTTTACCGGGATATTGGGTTCGATCTCGATTTCGATTACATCAAGCCGTACATTCATCCCGATGGGATCCGCTGTTTTACCGGCCTGAAGTACCATCGCATCACCGGCAAGAGCCAGTACAAGGAATACTACGTCCGGAACTGGGCCTTGGAAAAAGCCGCCAGCCACGCCGGCAACTTCATGTTCAATCGGGTGAAACAGGTGGAGCATCTCCACGGGGTTTTGCAACGGGCCCCGTTGATTCTGGCGCCCTATGACGCGGAACTCTACGGCCATTGGTGGTTTGAGGGGCCGGAATTTTTGAATTTTTTCATGCGCAAAGTGGCGTATGACCAGCAGACATTCAAGTTGACCACGCCGACCGAGTACCTGCGGCAATTTCCCCAGCAACAAGTCGCCCAGCCGGCGGCGTCCAGTTGGGGACATAAAGGCCACTGGGAAGTCTGGCTGGAAGGCTCCAATGCCTGGATTTACCAGCATCTTCACATGGCCGGTGACCGGATGATTCAACTGGCCCGCCAGCACACGAATCCTGCGGGACTGACCAATCGGGCGCTCCAGCAAGCAGCTCGCGAATTGTTGCTGGCCCAGTCCAGCGATTGGGCGTTCATCATGCGGACTGGCACGACAGTCCAATACGCGGTCAAGCGGACGAAGGATCACCTCCTGCGGTTTAATCGCCTCTATGACCAGATCCAGTCCGGGCAGATTGATGAAGCCTGGCTCAGCTCCGTTGAGTGGCGTGATAATATTTTCCCCGACGTGAATTACCACTACTACGTCTGAGTCCTGCGGCTTGGCGTAAGCTAACTGGCTGTTGAAAAAGCCGCGGCTGGCGGGGGGGCGGTCCCGCGATGGTGGTCGTGCGCAGATGCGCCCGGAATGGCTTTCCCGGACTGGCGTTTCCCTCGCAATTTGGTCTTCTCTGTGATATAATGTGGATGAATGAAAGTACTGTTTGTGTTGATTGTGTTGGCCAGTTCGCTGGTACTGACCGGTTGTGAAAAACCAAAAAGAACCGCGGTTACCGCTGTGCATCGCGCCGAGTTGCCGCCGCCGCTTTCGCCGGCGCAACAACGTTTGAAAGAGTTGACGAACGCGATCAAACCCGGGATGGCGGATGAGGATGTCCTGCGGATTGCCGGCGAACCGAAGTCCGCCCGGACAACCACGGGCAGCAAGGCGCCCTTGGTTTGGTTGTACGATTTGGGTGATGGCACCCGGTTTTCCGTGCGGTTTGATAAAAGTAATCGCGTCACGGTTGCCGAGTTGGATGGTAACAGCCGGGCCCAATGACCGACCGGCTGATTCAACTTGCCGCGATTTTAATTGTGATCAGTGCCAGCAGCGGCTGTGCCCACATCGATTCCACCCATGCCACGTTCACACGCACAGAGACCGAATTGGTGCTGCAGATTGACCGGCACATGGATGAGCTCTTGCACGGCCCCGACATTGAGGAAGACCAAACCCTGGTATTGGAACTGCATGACTACCCCATCGGGAAATGGCTGGCCATCCCCTCGCCGCAAGCCCAGGCGCGCTTGGAAGTGCGGCGGTTCGGACCGACTTCGCAGGGGGAAGTTTTTGCCGGTTGGGTCAGAGTCCGCCGGGTCACCGACGCGAAGATCGTTGCCGATGTCAAACTGGTTGTGACGGCCCGAACCGCGAACGGCAGCTACGTTCAGACAACGAAATTTAAAGGCCAATATGGATTCTTCCGCGCCGCCCCACCCGACTGAGCGGGCGCGCGCACTTGCCACCGACGCGCGGGCTGTGCTAAAACGCGACCATGTTCAAGCAGCAGCAAACCATTAAACAGTCGGTCACTTTCGCCGGTATCGGCATTCACACCGGGAACAAGGTCACCATGACTTGGAAACCCGCGCCGGTGGACCACGGCATCAAATTTGTGCGCGTGGATCTGGATAGCCGCCCGATCCTCGAGCCGCACATTCGCAACGTGGGCGACACGACGCGCTGGACCACCATCAGCAGTAATGGCGCGGTCATCCATACAGTGGAACATGTGCTGGCGGCGCTGATGGGTTGCGGGATTGACAATTTACTTATTGAACTCGATGCGAACGAGCCACCGGTGGGGGACGGCAGCGCCAAGTTATTTGTAGAATTGGTCAAGGCGGCGGGGATTCAGCCTCAAGAGGGGCAGCGCGAAGTCTTCCAGCCGACCGAAATTATTCACGTTGAAGTGGGGGAATCGTTTGCCATTATTTTGCCGAGCGATCAGCTCCGGGTCAGTTGCACGATCCACTTCGGCAAACCCGGCCTGGAAGCGCAATACCTCAGCCTGGCGCTCGAGCCGGAGACCTTTGCCACGCAAATTGCGGGTGCGCGGACGTTTGCATTTTACGAAGAAATCCAATTTTTGATGGACAAGGGGCTGATCAAGGGTGGCAGTCTCGAAAATTGCGTGCTCATCCGCGGTGATTCGTTGCTGGCCACCGAGCCGCTGCGATACCGGGACGAGTTTGTCCGCCATAAAATACTCGATATCCTTGGCGACCTGACCTTGTTGGGACGCCCGTTGGCAGCGCACATTGTCGTGGTGCGTCCGGGGCACGGGTTGAACGCCGAAATCACAAAGGCGCTGGCCAAACTCCTCGAGAAAAAACAGCCCGCGCCGGCCCTGTTCACCCCCCCGTTGCCCGCGGAGACGCCAATCCCCGCCGCGATGGATATTGTGGCCTTGCTTAATGTCATGCCGCATCGGTATCCGTTCCTGATGATCGATCGGATTCTAAAAATCGAAGGTGAACAGAAAATCGTGGGCCTGAAAAATGTCACGGTCAACGAGCCGTATTTTCAGGGGCATTTTCCTGGGCACCCGATCATGCCCGGCGTCTTGCAACTCGAGGCGATGGCGCAAGTCGCGGGGATCTTGATGCTGCGCGCTGGTGAGAATGCGGGCAAGGTCGCCTACTTCATGAGTGCCAACAACGTCAAGTGGCGCAAGCCCGTCCGCCCCGGCGACCAGCTTATTATCGAAATCGAAATGGGCCGGACACGGAGTCGGATTGCCAAGGCGACGGGCACCTGCAAGGTGGCCGGTGAAGTGGTCAGCGAAGCCGAAGTGATGTTCTCGATCATGGACCGGTAGCGCCGGTTACGTGGCCGGGGGCGGGCCACCGGCCGACCGCAAATGACGGGAGTAATTCGGGAAGACCCCCTGTTCAGCCTCGGGGCGGTGTTTCCAACGCTTGTAGCTCCACAGCCAATGTTCCGGTTGCTCCCGGATGACGCTTTCACAGAAATCCAAACACTGCTGGGTGAGGACTTGAATATCCGTGGCTTTGTCCCCTGTTCGCGGGGCGACGATCTCCGGGCCGTAAGTGATCCGAAACCGTCCGTCTGGTAACGGGCGTGCCACTGATCCGACAATCGCCGCATCGGAATGGATCGCGAATTGCGCCGCCACCGGCGAAGTCAGCGCCGGTACGCCGAAGAATTTGCACCAAATCCCCCCGAGTGTTACCGGGACATGCTGATCGACCAACAGGGCGATACACTCCCGGCGCTGGAGCGCTTTCAACATTTTACCAGCCGCATGCCGGCGCGGGATCATTCGATGGCCGGTTAGAGCACGCACTCGCGCAAACACCGCTTCGACGGCGGTGTTCCGCATGGTGCGCGTTGGAATGGTCATCGGAATGTCCAATAACCCGCTGGCCAACCCGAGGAGTTCCCAGTCGCCGTAATGCAAGGTGATAAAAATAATCGGCCGGTGCTGGGCCTGCAAATTCCGTATCAACTGTAAGCCGGCCGGATCGATTTCGGCGATGTCGGCCAGCGATTGCTGGTTCAAGCGTTTCGACCAGAAGAAGGTCAGCAGTGTGGCGACAAAGTTTTGGCACGACGCCCGGGCGATGCGCGCTTTTTCGCGGGCCGGTACGGTTGTCCCATAAACCATATTGAGATTGGCGCGGGCAATCTGGCGCACGGACGGGATGGCATAATACGCGAGCCACCCGGCGGCAATTCCAATTTGGCGCAAGAAGCGGCGCGGAAAAATTGGCGCCAAGCTCGCCAGTGTCCGGACGCCGATCGCTTCGAAGCGGAACCGCCAGCGTTTCCAGCTGGTGACAGGTTCAGGAGTAATTGTGCTCATGCGGCTCCAGCCCGGTAGCGGCGTGGAACTCGTGGAGTATTGGGAATGCCGGTGAGAACTTCCCAGGCAATGGTTCCCCGCCATTCGGCGACTTCGGTGGCGGTGATTGAGGCCGAACCTTGTCGGCCAATGAACACGACTTCCGCCCCGCACTTGACTGCCGGTACGTGGGTCACGTCGACCATGATTTGATCCATTGTCACCCGGCCCACGACGCGGCACCGGTGTCCGGCAATCAGTACTGCGGCCTGATTGGAGAGCTGCCGGCTGAAGCCGTCGGCATAGCCAGCGGCGACGGTCGCAATTCGCATCGGTGCCGGAGCGACAAATGTCTGGCCATAACTGATGGTCCGGCCGGCGGCAACTGTTTTGACGTGTGCGACCAGCGACTTGAATGTGAGAACCGGTTGAAAATCTGCTGCGCCGGGGGCGACTCCGTACAGTGCCAAACCCGGCCGAACCATGTCGAGAATGGCTTCGGGCAGGGTCAGAATTGCGGCGCTATTGGCGGCATGCCGCATTGGATAGCCGCGCGCCACCGTGAGGAATCGTTCGAGTTGCCGGCGGGTTTCGGGGAGGTTCTCATCTGCCACGGGAAAGTGGGTGTAGACCCCGGCAATCTGCAACTGCGGGAGGGCCGCGATTTGTTGCAGCGCTGCGCCGGCCTCGGCATGCCAGAAGCCGACCCGGCCCATGCCAGTATCAATCTTGACGTGCACATCCACACGCCGCTGGGCGGCGGCGGCAATCAATTGGGCATCGGCCAGTGTGGTAATTGTCGGGGTGATGTTGTGGTTCAGCAGGGTTTCGATCTCAAATGGGAATGCTGCTCCAAACAGGAGGATGAAAGGCACGGGGCCGACGATCGCCCGGAGCGCGAGAGCTTCGGCAGGATTGGCGATGGCGAATGCGTCGACACCGCAGCTTTGCAGGGTGCTGGCCACTTCCGCCAAGCCGTGCCCATAGGCGTCAGCTTTGACGACCGCCAGCAGCCGGGCCGAGCCGCTCCGGCGCCGGAGCGCGGTCACATTATGGCGGAGTGCAGCGAGATCGATTTCCGCCCAGCACCGGGATTGCAATGGGGATGTCATCGGGATGATTGTCGATCGCTGCTCAATAGGCACCGGCATTCAAGCCGGTGAGGGAGTTGCGGTGCCGACCTTCGCGGTCTGTCGGCGGTGTAATTTTTTGGAAATACTTGGCGATTCCCTGGTTTTTGGCCGGGCTGGTCGCCAGGATGTGATAGTCCCCAATCGCCGGGTTGACAAAAATACCGGCGCTGGAGTGCAGGTAAACATTGGAAAACTTGTCGATTTTGTTGTCGCCAACCTCGTCGACCAATGGCTGGGGGCTGATCAGCAGATTGTTAAACACAATGTTATTAGCAGCGCCATCGGTCAGGCGGATTCCCGCGATACTGGGCTCAATGACGGTGTTGTTAACGATCACGTTATTGCGGCTTGGGTGTTGGCAGCCCAACTCATCGGTGAGATGAATTCCGCCGGCGCCATTGGCTTTGCCGTTATTATAAATCAGGTTGTTTTGGACGATGGAGTCGCTCATGGAGATCAGGCTCAAGCCCTTCGAGCCATTATCATGAACGCTGTTATTTTCGATGAGGGCTTCGGTAATCAGGCCAGCGCCCCCCATTTGGCAATCGCCGTTGATTTGGATGCCGCTGATGGCATTGGCGTAGCTTTCGTTGCTCCGGAGGATCGGCCGGTCATGCTCGGCCCGGCTATTGGAGACATAGATGCCATGCTGTTCCAATGTGCCAAATGTCTTGTTGCTCAGGATTTGGACTTCCACTGCGAAGCCGGTCAGGATTCCAAAAACGCGCGCGGCGCTGACCACATTATTGCGCAGCACGACCCCGCGCGAATCCACCACAAAGATTCCGCACCGGGCGGCGCGTTGGACTTGAAACCCATCCATGATGATGTAGTCGCATTGTTGGATGTGAATGTTGTTAAGCCGGTAAAGCTCCGCCGGGGTCATGCCTTTTTTTTCAGCTGGAGTTTGACCGCCAGGTGGGCCGATGATGACCTCACCCGCGGCGCGGAAAGTAATGGGCTGGCTGACCGTACCGCCCCGCACCGTGTGAAAGGGTTCGTACGTGCCAGATTCGACCACAATGACTGCGCCTGGCTGTGCCCATTCAGCAGCGTGTTGAATCGTCTGCCACGGTTTTTGTTCCGAGCCATCGTTTGCATCGTTGCCTGTGGAAGTCACGAACCGGGTATTTTCATTTGTAATGGCTGATTTGTTCGTTGCAGCATCCGGTTGAAGTGGTTTCGTAGCGACCGGCACTTGTGAGGGCAGGGGGGGGGCGACAATATGGACGTTGCCTCGCGCCATGTCAGCGGTCGTCGGAAACGGAATTGCGGCATTGGGTTTGAAGGGGGAGCTGGTGGCTGTTCGCGGGTGCGTCACCGGCGGGAGCGGCGCCCCAGCCACTGGAATTTCGGTGGAAGTTGTCTGCGGCACCGTGACCTGGGGGATGGTAACCTGGGGGATGGTTAACGTTCCGGAATAGGGCATGGGCTTGTTGGTCACAGTCGAGTTGGCTGGCCATTGGCCAAACGCAACCGGCATCCAAGCTAACAAAATGACAAAGTATCTCAGCACGTTGGGAATCTAATTCAGGCGGCGGGTGCTGTCGAGACCGGACGTTTGTTCCCGGTAGGCCGGGTCACGGTATGAATCAGCACCATCCGTCCGGAAAATTGGCGGCAAGATCAAATCAAATCAAACGGGCGGGACGCCCGTTTCACTATTAGACAGGCGAGACGCCTGTCCGACTACCCGGAAAATTTGACTTTCGGGTGTGACCGCTTTACAGTCGGACCAGTGCAAAGTTACCGACAACACAGTTTCGCGACGGCGGGGTTTTATTATTTTACCCACGCTCAGCGGGCGCTGTGTTGACGCCAATGAAATAACGTCAACCGTCCCGCAGGCGCGCGGGGCGGTTTTTTTGTGACCAGCCCTGACGGGCCCGCGGAACAGAGGAGCAAAACATGATCGTCGTCCTGAAAATCAATAGTCCCGAACCGGCCATCCAACAAGTCGTGGAGGCTGTGAAAAAATTTGGCTACGAGCCGCGCTTGATCCGCGGCGTCGAACGCACTGTCATCGCCTGCGTTGGCGACGAGTTGAACCATCACACACTCGAATCGCTCATTGTCTATCCGCAAGTTGAGTCGGTTACCCCTGTTCAGAAAAAATACAAGCTGGTGAGCCGGCAGTACCAGGCGCACGACACGGTGATCGACGTAGGCGGCGCGCAAATTGGCGGCAATACGTTCCATGTGGTAGCTGGGCCCTGTTCGGTTGAGGACGCTCCCCAAACCATCGACACCGCCAAAGCCGTGAAAGCGGCGGGTGCAACGCTCTTTCGTGGCGGCGCGTTCAAGCCCCGGACCTCACCCTATGACTTCCAGGGTTTGGGCGCACCGGCTCTCGAGATTTTGAAGGAAGCCCGGCGAATTACCGGCTTGCCAATTGTGACCGAAGTGATGGGGCCGCAGGACGTCGACCTGGTAGCGGGTTACGCCGATATTCTGCAAATTGGCGCCCGCAACGCCCAAAATGTTCCGTTGCTGGCGGCGGCGGCCGCCTCGGGGAAAACGATTCTGCTCAAGCGCGGTGTGGCCGGGCTGGTGGATGAATGGCTGCTGGCCGCCGAATACATTTTTGTTCATGGCAACCATCGGGTCATCCTCTGCGAACGCGGGATCCGGACATTTGAGCATGCCTGCCGGAACACACTTGATTTATCGGCCGTGGCCGTGGCGAAAAAAGAAACGCACCTGCCGGTATTCGTGGATCCCAGCCATGCGGCGGGTCGTGCCGACATGATCATTCCGCTGGCGCGCGCTGCCGTAGCCGTGGGGGCGGATGGGTTGCTCGTGGAAGTTCATCCGGATCCGGCCGCGGCGCTGAGCGACGGTGGTCAGCAACTTACGCCTGTGCAATTCCAGCAACTGATGAATGAGATTCGGCCGTTGGTGCACGTGATGGGGAAGAAACTCGCCACCGGTTAGACTGGAATGACATTTTGAACGGCGGGCTAGCGATTTATCCGCCGCAGGCGGACAGACCGCCCTACCGATTTGGATCAATTTTGGGGTCGGGCGGCGGTGTCACTACCGCGCCGTTTGGGATTGCACCTGCCGCCGGATTTCAACGCACGGTGAAGTTCCGCACGTGCCAGCGATCCGTTGGCTGCCAGCCCTGTAATTGAATGGCAACGGGTGAGAATGAAACCTGTCCGGATGTCAATTCGAAGGTCTTTCCGTTGATTGTGACAACGATTCCCGTTTCCGGCCGCAGTTCCAGTTTGATGTGGTATGCCAACCCCGCTTCGACCGTAAACGGCTGTTGCCAAAGTCTGCCGCCTTGTCCATATAGCTCAAGTTCGTCTTGACCGTTGTTCCGGTAGGTCAGGCAAAACATGATATAGCCGGTCGGGTCGGCGTTTTTCGGTTGCCCCGCCCTCAGGAACATGACCCTGAGATTACCATCGGTCGCCGTTCGGTCCTCAAGAGATGCATTAAACTCGGTGGTTAAAGGGGACGGGTATGTTTCTCGAGTTCGCACTGGCTGTCCTTGAAGAAGGATAGCGTCTTTTTCAATCACAGTCGCCGCACCTTTCGATCCGCCCCAGTTGGAATCAGTCTGAAACGGCAGGAAATCCCATTCGACCAGCTTGACTCCACCGGTGCGGATTTCGATCTCAGTTGTTTTCTCCAATGGGATTGTTATCGGGCCAAAGATTGTTTGAAGTTTCAGTGAGATGGCACCCAAGCTGCCTTGGAGCTTGTCGCCGTTGGCAAGCGATACGATGACAGATTCATGGTCCGGACTGAATTTTAGCGACCGGATTTTGTCGAGTGGGATTGTCATGGTTCCCAACGCTTCCGACCGCAACGGGAAGGCGGTCAATGTTGTTGTGCCAATCACACATGAACTGTCAGTCAATTTTACCACCACCTGCACCGGTGAATTGTTCGTTCCTGCTGGAGTGATGTTCCACGCGCCGCTCTGGCAGAAAACCAGTGGACCTTGGCTTGTGAGAACTCCCAATGCCAACGCAAACAGGATTCGGGAAAGTGTTCTGTGTATTTCATTTTTCATGAAGTCAATTTGTGGTTTCATATTTCGTGCTGTCAAGTGTGAACCAGCTGTTACTGAACGTGGCTAGCGCGCATTCAGGCCGCAGTTGTACAAGGCCCGAACTTCTGCAACTGAAAGCCCCCGGTTGTAGATGCGGACCTCGGCGATGAGGCCGCGGAACCCGCCATCATCACCGGCCACGGCTGCCCCGCCGATATACAGGTCGCCGGAATGCAGAAGTGTCTGGGTCAAAGTTTGCTGGTTGACGAGCTCGCCGTTTTGATATGCCTTTGCCGTCCCCTCATCCCGCGAATAAGTGCCGACGATATGTTGCCATTGCTGTTCGTCAAAAATTGCAAAGGGATTACTAATCACATCTCCCGAACAGGGGTTGGCTCCGTGCAAATCGAAACTCGAGATACCGCCGCCGCGAATATAGTAGCCCGGCTGGCAACTGTCGGCTTTCCGTAGAACCGTACCCCAACCATGCCCGCCGGCTTGCCCCGGTTGGCCCTTGACCCACATCGATATCGTGATTCCATCGGCTGGCTCCAAGGCAGCGGAGCGCGGCACCAACACGTAGGTGGAACTGCTGCCATTGAATTGTAGCGCTTTCTTGCCAGCCGTCTCGTCGCTTTGGAAGACGGCCTTGACAACCTTACCGGTATTCCCGTGACCACTGTGATCCTCGGCATCCGTTTCAAATGGAAAATAAGCAACCAACCCTTCACTCAACGTGCTGGCTAAACTGGCAGCCATGCGGATCTCCAGAGTCTGCTCCAACGGAATCTGCACTCCCCCCACCAGTGTCTGCAATTTTAACGAGACAGTTCCGAGGCTGCCTTGGAGTTTGTCGCCATTGGCAAGCCCGACAATGACCGACTCATGTTTGGGACTGAACTTGAGCGACCGGACTTTGTCGAGCGGGATGGTCATGGTTCCCAATGCTTCTGATCGCAAGGGGATGGCTGCCAAAGTCGTTGTGCCGAGCAGGCGGGAGCCATCAGTCAGACTGACCACCAGTTGCAACGGCGATCCTTTGACTACCTTCGCTTCGTCTTTTTGCGGTTTGCTGCCGAAGTTTGAAGGTGGCGCGAATGTTTGAGAGTCACAATCGACTGTCGTGAATAACTGTCCGATGGTAAGAAACGCTACGATCAATCCATCTCTCATAAGTTTCATCGATGCACCTCTTGTTGGTCAATCTGTGAGAATCTACACAATATCGTCAAGCGCAAGCTAGACATTGTTGCGTGCAGGCACTGGACAACCTAAACCCGGCTGACGCGCCAGAGGAGCCAGAGGCCGAGAAATTCAAGAACCAGATTGGGCGTCCAGAGAATCGCTTCCGGAAAAACGCCGGGCCGGCCCCGGAGCGTGTTGGCAACGACCATTGTAAAATAATAAATCAAGGCCAGTCCGAGGCTCAACGCGATGCCGATGGAGGTTTCGCGGCGGCTCGTCTTGATGCCGAGCGGGATGCCGATCAGCGTGAACGCCAGGCACGCCACTGCGCCGGCCACGCGTTGGTGTGCTTCCATCAGGGCCGCAGCCGGATAAACGCCATTCGCCCGTCGATGCGCGATCTCATCGAGCACTTCACCAAACGCAAGGTCGGGCAATTCCCGAGCGGCCCGCGCCTGCCGGAACGCCTGCGAGATATCGAGTTCAACCGGGTAATGATCGGCGGTCGTGCCGGGGGTGATCTTGTGGACGTTGTTCGGGTCTTTCTCGTCCCGGAGCTCGCCGGTCACTTTGTACAGATCCAGGAGCAGTTTGCCTTCGGCAGGTTTGCCGGTGACGATGCCATTCTGCGCGCGCAACCGGGAAATGACATCGCCCTTGTCATTGAGTGTGAATAGTTCGACATCTTGAATTGCATGGCCCTTTTTGTGCGCGACGCGGATGACGTACCCGGGGAAATCCTTGATGTAGCGGCCTTCTTCCAACAGCGCCATTGGATTGCGTGTGGTGAGCTGGAGAAACAGCGTCCGAAATTGAAACCCGCATTGCGGCGCGAGGGACGCGTTAACGTAAAAACAGACGCCGCCCATCACCAGTGCGAATACCACCACCGGCGCCGCCACGCGGCCTAGTCCAATCCCGCTCGCGCGGATCGCCGTGAGCTCATTATCCGCGCTCAGCCGGCCGAACACCAGGAGCGTGGCCGCCAGCATCGCCATCGGCAGCGTGAAACTCAGGATGTAGGGTAACAGCAGCACGATAAACCACGCGACGATTTCCAAGCCGACCTGCCGGTTCACGAGCATTTCGCTGAGCTGCCGGAGAATTCGCACCAGCAACAGCACAAACGTGAACACGCCCAGCGTGAAAATCAGCGTGCCGACCAACTGCCGTGTGATATACTTGGGCAGAATTTTCATTACCGTGCCTAGGATTAACAAGATTTCCAAGCCGACGCCACGCAAACTTTTCTGCGGCGCCTTCCAGCCCGACCTCGAAACCGCGCTCGTGCAAGCGATCGCCGCTGTCAAAGCTGCGCAGGGCCCGTTCGCCCCTGTCACGGTCATCGTCCCCACGCGACTCCTCGGGTTGCATCTCCAACGGATGCTCGCCCGGCAACTGACCGGCCACGCCAACCTTCGTTTTCAAACCCTCGACGAACTTCAACCCGCCGGCGCGCTGCCGGCCCCGCTCGCCTTGGAACTCCTCTGTCGGCAGATCGCCCTCAGTCTGCCAGTCGATGGCTACTTTGCGCCAGTCCGGGACACGGCTGGGTTTGCCAGTGCGCTGCTCACGACGTTTACGGATCTTCGCGAAGCCGGTCTTGCCGCTGTTCCCGGTGCGACCGCCAAGCTGCGTGAATTGGGTGCCGCGTACCGGCAGTTTTGTGATTGGCTGGGAAAATCCGTTTCCGCCCAATCACCAATCACCAATCACCAATCCCCCGTTTTTCTCTACGGGTTCTACGACCTAAATTTCGTCCAGCGCAAATTCGTTGAGCACCTCGCGCCCGCGGCCATCTTTTTCCCGGCCACGGCGCACGACGATTACTCCCGGCCGCTTTTCAACTGGTTCCAATCAATCGGCTACGATCCGGTCACCCAACTTCCATCTCCCAACTTCCATCTCCCAACTCCCATCGCCGTCGTCTCCTGTCCCGGCGAAGCCGCTGAAGTCCGGGAAGCGGTTCGGGCAATCTACGATTATCTTTCCCAGAATTCGGACAAGACTTTTGCCGACTGCGCCATTCTCTGTCGGTCGCGGGACCAATACGATGCCATCCTCCGTGATACATTGCCGGCACTGGGAGCGCGCGCGTTTTTTCGGGGAGGTCGGCCGCTCAGCGAGCAGCCGGACGCCCGGTTGTTTTTGTTGTTGCTCGAAGCGATTCGATCGGATTTCAGTCGCGCGGCAGTTCTGGAGCTGGCCTGCCACCTCGGCCCACATTCGCAGTGGGATGCGGAGTCGGTCCGACTTGGTATTGTGGGTGGCCAGGCGCAATGGGAAGCCCGGCTGACGGCCGGTGCTTTTGCGGATTTTGTCCGGCGGGTGGTTGCGGCCGGTACCGCTCTGCCCGCGCAGGGGTCGTGGCCCGTGATGATCAATGCCGCATTGGCGGCATTCCGTCAATTCGGGGGCCAGCACCCGGCGGTCAGCACGGCCATCCAATCGCTGGCGGAGCTTGCGATTGTGGAATCGCCGGTCACGCGCGAGACGTTTACCGAGTTTTGCCAGCGAGCCCTCGACTCCACTCCAGAGCAATCGGAGAAATTTCGGGGCGGTGGGGTGTTTGTCAGTGATGTGATGGGGGCGCGTGGGTTAAGTTTTGATTTTGTCGTGGTCCTCGGTTTGGCGGAGAAATCGTTCCCGCGACTGGTCCGGGAAGATCCGTTGTTATTGGATGAGGAACGGGAGGAGGTGAGTGCCGATTTGCCGTTGAAGCGCCGGGGGCATGCGGAGGAGCACCTGCTCTTTGATCTCGCCTGTGGCGTGGCCCGTGCGCAACTGGTTTTGAGTTACCCGCGCCTGGATGCGGGAACCGCGCGCCCGCGCTTGCCGTCGGCCCTATTGCTGGAAGCGACTGGCGCCAAAGATTTTGAATCTCTCCCGTGCCGGCCGGCACCGGCGGCGGACGCGCGGGCCGTGGATGCGCGCGAGTTCGATCTGGCCGCGCTGGCCCGGGTGGCCGCGGCCGAAGATTATCTGGCGGGAATATCCCCGCTGGTTGCCAGCGGCGTGGCCGGCGAACGCCACCGCTGGCGCGCCGCGGGGCTGACCCGGTACGACGGTATTCTGGAAGGCGCTGCCGCGCTCACGTTGCTCCGGGAGCGGTTCGATCTGGAGAAGCTGGTCAGCAGTGCGACCGCTCTCGAAAACTTCTTTGGCTGCCCATTTTACTATTTCCAGAAACAGATTCTCCACGTCCAAAAGTGGGAGGAACCGGAAGCCGCCATCGTCATTGCGGCAACCGACCTCGGCTCGCTCTACCATGCGATTCTCGAGGATTATTTTCGGACCGGCGGTGATTTGCCGGCCTTGATCGAGAAACATTTTCAGCAGTTTGAGCGCGACGGGGTGACCGGCTATCCGACCATCTGGGAAATCAAAAAAGAAATCATTCGCCAGGAGCTGACGGCGTTTGCCAGCCGCGAAGCGCGCCGACTGGGCACGGACTGGATCCCCAGCGATTTTGAAAAAGCGTTTGAGAATTTACTGGTTGCGCCGCCTGTCCGGCTGCGCGGTACGATCGACCGCATTGACCGCTCCGCCGATGGCCAGCACGCCCGGGTCCTCGACTACAAAACCGGTAAACTGCCGCCCGGTCTGCGGGATGATTCGTTGGCCGGCGGCGAGGCCCTCCAGTTGCCTCTTTATTTGCTCGCCGCAGAACAACTCTTACCGGGGATCACGGTGGAGGCTGCCAGTTATTATTACTTTACGTTACGCGGCGGCTACCGGGATGTTGGTTTTTCGCGGGCGGCGCTGGTGGCCTGCCGCGCTGTGCTGAATCAACTGCTGCAGGCGGCTGCGGACATGATTCGGGCAGGCGTGTTCGCCCAAAATGCGACAGAGGATAATTGCCGGAACTGTGAGTACCGGCCAATCTGCGGCAACGGCGTATTGAAACTCGCGGAACGAAAAGCGGCGGATGCCCGGCTGAGTGCGTTTCGCACGAGCAAGGCGGCGGCGATATGACGACGCCCGTTGACAGCGCGGCCCGCCGCCGGGCCACCACGGAGCTCGACACGACATTTTTTGTCGAGGCGGCAGCCGGGACCGGCAAGACCACCACCTTGGTTGCGCGCATCGTGGCGATCGTGGCGGGCGGGCGCGCCCGATTGTCCGAGATCGTGGCCATTACCTTTACTGAAAAAGCCGCGGGCGAATTGAAACAGCGGCTGCGTGAGCAGCTTGAAAAAAATCTGTCGGCGGCGAAATTGGCGGAAGCGTTGCGGGATTTGGAGCGGACGCAAATCACGACGATCCATGCGTTCTGTGCGGCAATGCTGCGGGAGCGGCCGGTGGAGGCGCGTGTTGATCCCCAGTTTGCCGTGGCCGATGATTTGCAGCGGCAA
>Ga0209083_1001460_pt1 | contig 26738 bp, 30 predicted proteins | sample AM7aDNAmetaG_FD_184132 | JGI IMG/M metagenome (GOLD analysis project Ga0209083, IMG submission 184132) | Freshwater microbial communities from Finland to study Microbial Dark Matter (Phase II) - AM7a DNA metaG (SPAdes) (version 3) | ecosystem: Environmental > Aquatic > Freshwater > Lake ...
TTCTAGCATATTCACTTAATTTCATATACTATATATAAATAAAAAAATAATATAAACCTTGATTTTAAGATTTATTTTTCATTTATTGTCATTTATTTTCATTAAAATAAGTAAAGATTTTTGATACTTACAAATTTTTTCTGGTGTTTGAAAATTGTCACCCCAATCTTTGAATTCTTCCATATTTATATATTTGCTAATACTTTTACTCCTTCAAAATCAAACTTAAAATCCATATATTGTAATCCTTCTTTTTCCATTAAATCTCGTATTTTCTTTCTATTACAATTTTTCACACAAAATAATAAAAATCCACCACCACCAGCACCCATAATTTTTCCACCTAACGCACCATTTTCTATTCCGATATTATACCATTTATCAATATCACTTGATGACATTTGTGTTGTGATTCTTTTCTTTTCCATCCAATGCTCATTTAATAAATATCCAAAAGAATCTATATCATCATTTAACAGAGCATCTTTTATCTTAAAACCTATTTTTTTAATATTATGCATTGATTCGGTTGCTAAATATTCATCCTTTTTTATTTTATTACTTTGTTCATTTATAATTTGATTTGTGTCTCTATTTATATTTGTATAAAACATCATTAATCTATTTTCTAATTCATAAATAGTTTCTTGCTTAAGATTAAGTGATGTTACTTTAACGTTACCATATTTATCAATATCAAGTTGATTAATACCACCAAAAGTTGCAGCATATTGATCTTGCTTTCCAATTGGTTTCTTACATAGTTCCATTTCAATTTTACAGGCTTCCTCAGCCATTTCTTGTAGTGAAATGAACCTTCTATTCATTGTATTTAATCCCTTTAATAACGCAACGGTATACGCACTGGAAGAACCCATACCTGTACCAGCGGACAAATCAGCCATAGAATGAATTTCTAATGGTTTTTTTATGCCTAAATATTTTAATGTTTCTCTAACTATATCATGATTAATATCATCAATAGAATTCAATTCTACCATTTCTATTTTAGAATAGCTTAATTTAATTTTATTAATTAGCGCAGGTTCATTTATATTAACAAACATATATTTATTAATAGTTGCTGTTATTAATGAACCTTCATATTTTTCATAATAAGATGGAATATCTGTTCCTCCTCCTCCAATAGGTAATCTAAATGGTGTTCTAACTACAATCATATTTATTTGTGTTTTTATGGTATTGGTAATCTTGGTGGTTTATGTTTAACGTAAAACGCCAAGTTTCTTTTTTCAAATTCTATATCTTTTTTAATTAAATGTTTGTATAATAAATGTTCCAATTCAACGTATAATTCTTGATCAATTAGTTCCGCAAAATTATTATAAAGATCACACAAATAATCTATATTTTCACTATTACCAACAGCAAATCTATCACTTATCCATTCGGTTTCATTTCTTGCTCCTTCTTGCCCACAATCATCACCAATAAAATGATGTAGATAATCTTCATCACCCCATGGATAAGAATTAATTAAAATTTTATTTTCTGGAAAATTTAAATTAATTTTCTTTGTGAATACTTGATCACCTCTCATTCTAATCACTAAATCATATTTTATATTGTTTTCTATTTCATATTCTTTTCTTAATTGATTACACATGTATATTTTATAAAATATAGTTGCGATAACATTAATATTAAAAACAGGTGGGTGATATTTTCTGAATTTTTCAAATTGATATTTAATATTATCCCATTTTTGTATTGCTAAAATTTTGATATTAGGAATACTTTCTAAAAACTCCATATTGATATTTTCACTTAAATCAATTGGTGATCTCCAACCACTTGAGTTACCAATTTTATCATAAGTGTGAATAAAAATATCAACATCATTATCTTGTATAACATTTTCTAATATACTTGGATAACATTCTTCAAATGTTCTAAGATATCCAGATATACACATTGCTATTTTTTTAGCCATATTTTTTTAATTAAATTTTTTTCCACATAATCTACAAGATTCTTTGGGTGGTTCATGTTTAACATAAAAACCTAAATTTCTTTTTTCTAGTTCTTTTCCTTCTAAATGTAAATAAAATAATCTCTCTATTGGTGAAAATAAAGGTTCAGCTAAATATGTTTCAAGATGATTATATAAATCTGATAAATAATCTATGTTTTCACTACTACCAGCTGCAAATCTATCATTTAAATAACCAACAGTTCTAGATTCTTCTTTTTCTGTACAATTATGTATATAATCCTCATCACCAAACGGATAAGAATTAATTAGAATTTTATTTTCAGGAAAATTAAAATTTATTTTTTTTGTGAAGACTTGATCACCTCTAGTTCTAATAACCACATCATATATAAAATTATTATCTCTTTCATATTTCTTTTTAAGTTCATTACATTTATATATTTTATATGGTGCCATATAAACTGCTGGCATATAGTCTATTCCGAGTCTATTTTGAAATTTTAAAAAATTACCTTTAATATCATCAAAATTTTCTATTACAAGTGATTTTAAATTTGGAATTTTCTCAAAAAAATCTAAATTTAAACTGTAATCTCTTTCTCTATCGTAATAATCTTGATTGTGATAAGAAGGTTTAGCTCTTATTTTATCGTATGTATGAATGAATATATCACAATCATAATCTTGAATTAAGTTTTCTTTTATAGATTGATAACAATTTTCAAATGTTCTTAAATATCCTGAAATACAAATTGCTATTTTTTTATTCATTTTTTCTTTTATAGATGATTGTTTTTTCAAATGTACTCACATTTTTATACCAAATATTATTATCAATACCAGATATTTCAAAAGCTTCATCAATTTTATTTTTGAATTCATTGTAATTAGTTCCACATATTAATTTATTTGCAAATTTTTCCCAAATTAAAATACCCCAATATGGGTTATAATCATTTATAATTTCATTATAATTATTTATAACAATCATATCAAATTTCTCATTATCAGATTCTAATAAGGATATTGATTCTGTAATAGACATATTAAGTATTCTTAAATTACCTGGATTTTCTAAAGTTTCTCTAAATTGCTGTTCATCATTTTTTAATATTACTGTCACTAAACCGTCACAGCCATTTAATAACGCATGAGTGCTTCTACCGTTTTCAGGATAAATTTCTAATATAGATTTTACCTTTTTGCTTTCATTGTATAAATATTGAATTTCTTGATATGTTAATGAACCTTGTATAATGTTACCTTTATATTTATAATGATAAATAGATTCGTCTATATAAACTTTATTATATGGATTAATTTCAAGTGCTTTGTCGAAATAATATTTACCTTTTTTTGGATTGCCAACCCACCAATAATCAACATATAATAAAGAATATGGAGCATCTCTATATATAAGATCATCATTATCAATCTCATCAGGTTTTGGTATATTTAATAATCCTTCTAAATAGAATATCGCTTTATCTTTTTCACCATTAAAGTGAAAATATTCACCAAGTCTATACAATGCAAGTCTTCTGGAACTACATTCTAAATAAGATTTATGATAATAGTCTAATCCTTCTTTATTACCATGCGCAATATATATCTCACCTATATTAACAAGTGATTCACTTCTTTTAACATTAGAATTACAAATTGATATATGTCTATTTAATTCATTAATAGCAGATTGGTGTAAATTTTTAAACCTCTTTAATTCTAAACCAAAAAGTTGAGATATTTTTTCATTAACTGGATCTAAAAAACAATTAATTGATAAACCTACTAAATTTTCTTTTTGTGATATTAATGATTGTATTTTTAGTATAATTTCTGGTAAATCAATACTATTCTCATGATTATTAGGTGATAAATTTTCATGAACAACATTATACCAGGTATAATTGTTTTTATTATAGAACTCATATATATTTTCTTTTTTATTAAGAACTACAAATTTAAATCTATTATAGCCTTCATTTACATATCTTTCTATTTCTGAAATATTGAAATTAATAATATATGAATTTATATCAATCATTAATATCATATCATTTGAAACTAATGTACTTGCATAATTTTTTGCACCAGAATAATCAAAATATACATCATCAGTATTTATGATATTATCTTCGTCAAATTTAAATTTATCATTAATCATTTGTGCTGTGTCTTCATCTACAATTCTTACGAAACTAGAAACATCTTCTACTTTACACCCCCATTCATTAGCAAGATTGATCGTGTTATCTGTAGACCCCATATCTAGAATACAAATTTCTCCTCCATTATTTTTAAATTCTTCAAATGAAGGTAATAGATTTTTTAATTTTTCTTCATCATTTTCTGTTATTATTATAATAGAAAAATTTATCATAGGTTTTTTGTTATTTTTTTCTTCTTTTTTTGTTTCAATAATTTTTACTTTATACGGTAAGTTTAATGTTAATATTGAATTTTCCATATTGAATTTATTTTTTATGGTGTATTACCATCGTTTTCAGCTCTTATAATAAAATCTTCCCAACTTTCCCAAATATAATTATTATTTTGCCTATTACGTTGATATTGCCATCCTAGGTGTTGATTAACCATATTTCTTGCACTACAGTCGTTATATATTATATTTAGATGATTTTCCTCTATATATTCTATAATTCTATATGTATCAATTATAGATGGTAAATAATGCTGACCCGCATTTGAATTGTATATTAATTTTTCATCTATATAACCACCAGTGATTAATCTTTCTCTATTATCAACGCAAATTGAAAGTTCATGTAAATTTAAATAATCTAAGCCTATTTGATCTAGTTTAGGTAAGACTTCAATTAATTTATCTGTTTTCCATGGTTCAACTGGTACTTCAACGCATACTTTATCAAATATTTTTTTACAATATTCTATTTTTTTAATTATTTTATCACTATAATTTGTAGCAGCTAAATCAAATCTAATTTCATTTAGTCCAAGTTTTCTTAATTCTAAGCATCCTTCTTTAGTTACTTTAGTACCATTAGTGTATATCCATTTATATAAATTCAAATCAGAATAATTTTCATTGATAAATTGTAACCATTCTTTAACATCTTTTAGATATATAAAAGGTTCACCACCAGAGAATGATATTCCTGTTATTCTTTTGTTTCTATCTAAGACTCGTCTTAAATCTTCCATTGAATGTATATCATTAGCTCCACCATTTGCCCATATAAATTCTTTTTCTGTGTGTCTGGATGTTTGTGGACAAACTAAACATTGTAAATTACATGATACACCAATGTAAATACAAATCCAACTACCTGTTTTACATGCGTAGCAACCTTGAGATAGTTTTTTACCTTTTGGTACTATAGTTGCTCCAAAATCTGATATTTCTATTCTATCTTTAATTTTTGTTCTTAAATAATCAGATATTGCTTTTCCGTCGTCATATGTTGCCATTTTTATTTATTTATTTTTATAAAATTATTTATTCTTCTGTCTTCTTTTCTCATAACAAATGTCATTCCTGTTTCTTGTATTGGAAATGTTATTATATTTAATTTTCTTTTACTTAATATATAATCTACTATTTTATATGAGTCATGACAATATTTTGAATCTGTTAATTCTTCAGTCATAGGATCAGTATCATGCAGTATAATTATACCATATTGATTTAATATTTTCAATGAATTGTTAAAATCTTTTTTTACTTGTTCAAAATTATGATTTGCGTCAATGAAAATTATATCAAAAGTTTTGTCATTTCTATAAAAAAATTCATCAGTTGTCATTTGATAAAAAAATATATTATCTATATTATTTATAGGATTTATATCTACACCAACACAAAGTTTAACCGAATCTTTAATTTCTGTGATATTTTCACCATGTTCTACACCCAATTCAAGATAACTTTGACAATTTGTTAATTTAACAATAGATTTTATTATACTATTATAATGTTCTGTTTTTTTATATTGAAGTGTAAATGGTATATTATAAACTCTAGAATAAGCATATAAATTTTGTTTATTTAAATCACTTATTTTATATAATGATAATGATTTATCTTTTCCATTAGGTTCATTGCATTTTTCATCAATTGTTAATATTGGTGGTGGAAAATTAAAAGGCTCTTTTCGCAAATTTATAGCCCTCCAGTAGCCAGTTATTATATCTTGATTATATTCACGATCTACGAAAGTTGTTATTAATAAATATTTTGAACCAGATAATATTATATTATTTATTGATTTAAAAATTTGCTCATAATTTAAATGAACAAAACAATCTCTAATAATAATTAAATCAGATTTAGGTAGGTTATCTTCTATTAAATTGAGAACTTCAAATTTGACATTTTTTTTCTTATAATTTATATTATTGTTTTCTATTAATTCTTTAACTATGTCCGCACCTATATAATTAATTTTAGATAAGTTAATATTTTCCATCCAATTAAAATCACCACATGGTATATCTAATATTGATCTTATTTTCATTTTATTCAACAATATTTGTAATTCTTTAACCAATGTTTTTGTTTGATGTGTTTCAGAACCAGGTCCCGAAACACTTTCTGAACTATTCCAATAATTAACTCTATAAATTTCTGAGAATAGTTCATAAATATTACTATTTTTAAAATCTATTTTTTCGTTGATAATGTTATTTTTTAATAATTCATTTGGTAAAATTATATTAGAATATGGTTCTATTGCTGGATTTGCAATATTTAAATCAGATACACCATTGTTATAAGTAAAATCATCAATACCAAGTTCTTTGAATCTATGATGAATTTTATCATTATAAAAAGTTGATGTTTGATATACTAATTGTTGGATATCTGAATTTTTTTCAAATTGTGTATTACTGCCATTTCTTTCAAAATATTGAATGTAAGTAAACACATTTATTTTTGCTATTTTAGTTTTTAAAAATGTTCTTATAAATAATTCATAATCATCTGCAACGTGTAAATATTTATTGTGACCACCAATTTCATGATATATGTCTCTTCTCCAACTTCTAACATGATTTGGAATACCAGAAATGTATCTTATTGTTTTGGAATTTATATTTGGTGCAATTGCCACTTTATAGTTTTTTTCTTTATAGTTTACTGTTGAATATCTTCCATAACCAAATCCCCAAATTTCACCATAATCAATTATATCTTCACTATCTTCATATATCTCACAACAATGACCATACACAAACCCAATATCATCTGAATAATTATATGCAACTAATAAATTTTCTAAACATGTATCTACTAGTTCATCATCATGATCAACTTCTACCAAAACGTCACACTCACCTAAAAAAAATGCTTTCCTTTTTACTTCACCAATTATACCACAATTTTTATCATCAGAGTATAGAGATATTCTATCATCTTCTTCTGCTAATTTACTTATATGATCATAAGATTCTTTATATCCTGTTGGTGAATCATCATAAACTATCCACTCCCAATAATTATAAGTTTGATTTAATAAAGAATTGTATAATCTTTCTAATTTATATATTGGTGTTTTATAAATTGTTGTAATTATTGAAAAATTGTTAACCATAAATTATATATTTACATTTTTGAGTCCCTCGTTTCTATTAATTTGAATGGCTGACGCAACTTTCATATCATTTCCTGGTTTAATATCATTTATTACAACTCTTTCACCTCTGGTTAACCCCATAACTAATTGATCATAAAAAATACCATTTTTAAGTAATCCTTCTTCAGTAATTTTTCTTAATGTTTCTTTTCTACCAGTTGTTAGTATTATACAATGCCCAGCTTCGTTCCATTCATTTAATTTTTCAATAGTACTTGGTAAAATTTCCATATCATTAGTTATCATTTTAGATAAGTTGCCTTGATGTTTTACAAGTGTACCATCGATATCGATAAAGAGCGTTTTTTTCATAATTCTGTCATTTTTTTTAATTTTTCATAAATTCTTTCTTTGATAATATTATCAATATTAATATTCATATTAATGAATTCTGGTGTTGAAAATTGATAATGTCCACAGATTCTAGTTAATTCTGTTTTATTTTCAAGTGGATTAAAATTTTTATCACTATGATCTATCCATTTTACCCATTTCTTTGATTTATAACAAATATTATAGAAAGTTTCTTTCTGTTCATCTGTCATATGTTCTAATAGAATATCTGTTTCAAATACACCAAATTCAGGCGCAATATTTATCGCTGATAAACCATTATCGAATCTAATTTTTAACCCTTCTGGCGTTAAATAATCACCATTATGTTCTTTAGATAATACACCATACTTATCACATACCTTTATCATATTTTTTAATCTATCTAAATCAAAAGTTCCAAAATTTTTAGTACCTATTAAACCTGTACCAGTTTGAATTACACAATATTTTATTTTATCAAACAGATAACCTAATTTATTTTTTAAATAATCTAAATTTCTATCTATATCATTATAATTTAGATATTTAATTGATTCTTCCGTCCCTACTTCGAATAAACAATCTGGATTTATTTTATTTATAAATTTTATATTATCTACAGTTTCATCTAAAGCAAGTTGATTGTCGTTTTTGTAGTTATACCAAGGATCAACGTGAATAATATTACAGTAAACCGCATCATTATAAAATGACAATGTACCATTATCATAATTGCTACCTTGACCTATACCACCATGATCTCTTTCTAATATTATATTTTTTCTATTTGCCCAATTTGATGAAATATAACTAGCAAAAGTAGTTGTAGTCCAATTATTTACATATCCACCATTATAATCAATTTGTCTTCTTGATGATATAATTCCTATTTTGTAATCTTCAACCATAGTGAATTCTAAAATTGTATCAACAATATTTTTAGACATTGGTCCAATAAAAAATTTTATATCTTTTAATTCCATTTTATGAATTATATTTTTATACCAGTATATAAGTAGAATTGCTCTTTTGCCTGTAATTCTGCTATTATTTTTCCAGTTATTGTAAATGGTCTACCATCAATTAACCTACCTTTAGTTTCTATATTTTCTGGTGTTGCATTAAAAATTACATTATTTAATTCTAAAATTTTATTCCAATTTTCTCTCGTTATTATATCATAAGTTTTATTTAATTTTTTACAAGCAAATTGAACTGCTTTACTAAATCCACCATTTCCTAATATAGTTATATGATTATCATTTGGAATAGATAATTCAAAATATTGTTTGACTCCAATCCAATCTGTATTATATCCAACATATTTATTATTTTGATTAATAACAGTGTTTACAGCTCCAATTTTTAACGCTGATTCATCAATGTCATCAAGATATTTCATAATATCAATTTTTAATGGCATACTTAATGCGAATCCAGAAAAATTTAAATGCTTTACGGATTTAATTAATTTTTTAGCGTTAGTTGAATAGAATGATTTATAGATTGCATCTATATTATTTTCAGTAAACGCATTGTTAAAAAATGTACAACCATTATTTCCTGGATTGCTGGAAAAAGAACCGTAAATTTTTGTGTCTTTGTTAATTTTCATTTGTTCCAATTAATTTTTTAGCAAAATAAAATAAGAATAAATCAAATGGTTCTTCGTGTAATGGCGACATATTTAGATATATAATAAAAGTTAAAATTTTAACTTTTTCTAAATCATAACCATTATCAACAACCCATTTTTCATAATAAACCTTAAATAATTTTAAATTTTTTGATGGCTCATAATGTAATTTTATATTACCATCAATATCATCGAATGAAAAATTATTTTTCTTCATATCATAATATGATATAAGTAAACCACCATAAAGTTTAGCCAAATCATAATAAATATCACCATACTCTGTTGAGTTACCAAAAGATTGCCGCCAATCAATTAATTTAAAATCACTAAATCCTAGATGATTCTGATGAATGATATTATCAAATTGTAAATCACCATGAAAATTTTTACTGGGTAAACAATCTTCTAATATTGACCAATCTATTTTATCTAAATAATATTTTAAGTCTTTATAATCTTCACCATCAATATTATGGCTAATATTATCTATATTTGGATATTTTTCTAAAAATTTATTTAATCTTTTGTATGTTTTATCATGATAAAATAATTTAGCATCATCTTTAATATTGACATTTTCAATTTTCCAAAACTTTTTTAACCAATGTAATAGATCTTTAAATGATTTATAGTCGTCTATTTCATAAAGTGTGTTACCTTCAAATTTATTATAAGCATAAGTATTATTACCTTTATATGTTAATTCTGGCGCAAATCCTTTTAATATTTCTGCTCTTTTTATTCTATTTTTACATATATCACTATTAATAAATATTTTAATTATTTTACTGTTAACATTATAGAAGTATTCATCATTTTTATTTAGAACAAAATAATTTTTCTCCATTAATTGTTTAATGTTATTATAAGTATCAATGGCACCAGTATCATACCATTCTATTATTCTAGCTTCTACCTCATAGTCACTCATATAAGCAGAAACTACTTCTCCTGTGTTACTGATGTTTGTTTCAAGAGTTTTCCAAAATTTCGTATAGTCGTATATAGCAGATAAACCAATAAAAGCGTAATCATATCCATCTTTAGATTTATTTTTAACATTTGTAATATTTAGATTTTCATCTATTTGTATTGTGAAGTATATTTCTGGTATACTTGTTGGTGATACTCCAATCCAATCAGCGTCTATTAATGGTAAATTTCCTTTAATCATACAATCAACTGTTGAAAAATAAAAAGGCCGTTGTAATATTTGCTTACAGTTTAATAATGATGCACCAGGACCAGATGTCTCACTATCATAATCAGGAACATGAACAAAAATGATATTTCTATCTGAATGTACAGCTTCGCAATATTCTTTTAATAATTCTGCTTTATATCCAGTAGTTATTATTATATCATATTCTTCTGGTACTTTATCAATAATATGAGAAATTACAGCTTTACCATTAATAGGTAAAAGTGCTTTATTTATATTTTCTGTTAAATGATGCATTCTTGTACCTTTACCCGAAGAAACAATACAAAATGCTGGTTTTAAATGCTCATTTTCAATTTTACCATCTATTCTATTTGTGTCATCATTTATCCTTATTACATCATCAACTTGTGGTGTTGAAACTTCTTGTAGTATTAGATCAGTTTTTGCTATAACTCTATGCTTTCTTGGTGGTTTAACATTGAAAAAATCACCTTCTGTCATTTGCTTTACTTCCACTGTTCCTTCATCATTTTCTAGCCATATTTCAGCATTTCCAGAAATTATATAATTTGTTTCAATTTTTTCATTATGATATTGATAACTAGTTCTATGACCTTTATTTAGATAGATTCTTTTATAACAATAAAATTCATTTTGCTCTATCCATTCTTCTCTACCCCAAGGTTTATAGACAATCTTCATTTTGATATCTGTATTTTTTTAATATATATGTATTAAACATATAAATGTTTATATAAAAGGATTTTATTTTTAATATATATATGATATAACAAGTCTAAAATTAAGAAATAGATGGCAAAGGATGTAATAATTTCACCAGGTGATGGTACAATAGATTTTAATACAAGTGGGCAAACATTACTTGTTTCACCTTTAGATGGTGCGATTGAGTATGAAGGTAATAATTTATATTTAACTGTTGGCTCTACTAGAAAAAAAATATATTTTTTTGATTCTGGTCCCGCAGGACCAACAGGTCCAACAGGTCCAACAGGATCTTCTGGACCACAAGGTTCTTCTGGCCCAGATGGACCATCAGGCCCAATAGGTAATGTGACAGGTGCGAGAGGTTCAACAGGTCCAACAGGACCAACAGGACCATCAGGTCCATCAGGACCACAAGGTCCAACAGGTACAACAGGTCCAACAGGTCCAACAGGACCAGCAGGCGCAAGAGGTTCAACAGGTCCAACAGGTCCAACAGGATCAATAGGCTCAATTGGTGCCGCAGGCTCAATAGGCTCAACTGGTCCAACTGGGCCAACAGGCGCAAGAGGTGTTATAGGTTCAACTGGATCAGTTGGAGTTACCGCTGGTTCAACAGGTCCAACAGGTCCACAAGACCATGCTGGTTCAACAGGACCAAGTGGTCCTCAAGGTGCAACAGGTCCAACAGGACCATCAGGTTCAACAGGTTCAATAGGCTCAACAGGACCAACAGGACCTTCTGGCCCTGTTGATCATGCTGGCGCAACAGGACCGTCAGGACCAGCAGGCTCAACAGGAGCAAGTGGTGGAGCAGGTGGAGCAGGACCCTTAGGTCCAGCAGGACCATCAGGTGCGTCACAAGTTGGCTCATCAGGTCCAGCAGGTCCAGCAGGATCATCAGGCCCAGCAGGACCATCGGGACCATCAGGATCAACAGGAGCATCAGGACCAACAGGTGGTTCTGGACCAGCAGGTCCAGCAGGACCATCAGGTCCAACAGGATCAACAGGAGCATCAGGCCCAATAGGACCATCTGGTCCAACAGGACCAACAGGATCAATAGGTCCATCAGGCCCATTAGGACCTTCTGGTTCATTAGGTTCAACAGGTCCAACAGGACCATCAGGACCACAAGGTTCAACAGGTCCACAAGGACCAACAGGTCCAACAGGTTCTATTGGTTCAACAGGACCATCATCAGATATAAGATTGAAAACAAATATAGAAACATTAACGGATGTTGTAATCAAGTTAGAACAGCTAAGAGGTGTATCATATACTTTTATAGATCAAGAAACATACGGTATCGGACAACAAATTGGTGTTATCGCTCAAGAATTACAACAAGTATTTCCAGAATTGGTGATGACAATGGAGAATGGATTTTTAGGAGTAAATTATCCTCATTTAACTGGTGTATTAGTTCAGGCAATTAAAGAACAACAACTAACGATTGATGAAATGAAAACACAAATGAATAATCAACAAGAACAAATTAATGATATTCTTAAAATGATTAAAAACAATAATTTTTAATGGCAAGAGATGTAATTATAAGACCTAGTGATGGAATAGTGAGAATTAGTAATACTTCTGGCTTAACTTCTGCAACAAATGATGGTTCACTTGAATATTATTCAAGCGGTCCAAATGGTGCTGGTTTATATTTTACAATTGGATCAAATAGAAAAAAAATATTATTTACTGCTGAAAGTTCAACAGGACCAACAGGACCAATAGGAACAGTTGGTCCTACTGGACCCTCTGGTTCAAGAGGTAATGTGGGTTCAACAGGTCCAACAGGACCAATTGGATCAATTGGTTCAACAGGACCAACAGGTCCAATTGGATCATCAGGTCCAAGAGGACCAATTGATTATGCTGGTAATACTGGTCCAACAGGACCTTCTGGTGCTGTTGGCTCAGTTGGATCAACAGGTCCAAGTGGACCATCAGGACCAGTCGGCTCAACAGGACCAACAGGTCCCTCTGGTCCAAGTGGACCATCAGGACCAGTCGGCTCAACAGGTTCAACAGGACCAACAGGACCAAGTGGTTCAACAGGACCAAGTGGACCAACAGGATCGACAGGTGCAATAGGTGCGATTGGATCAACAGGACCAACAGGACCAAGTGGACCATCTGGACCACAAGGTTTAACAGGTTCAACAGGACCAACAGGTCCAACAGGATCATCTGGCCCAGCAACGGCTGTAGGTGCGATTGGATCAACAGGACCACAAGGTCCAACAGGACCAACTGGTCCTTCTGGTCCAACAGGACCATCAGGACCAACTGGCGCTCAACCAGTTCAAGGTGGAAGAGGTTCAATTGGATCAACAGGCCCATCAGGACCAACAGGATCAACAGGATCAACAGGACCACAAGGCCCAAGCGGTTCAACAGGACCATTAGGTTCAAGAGGCGCATCAGGTCCAGCAGGTCCAGCAGGTCCACAAGGACCAACAGGACCAAGTGGACCGCAAGGATCAATAGGTGTATCAGGTCCAGCAGGTCCAGCAGGCTCAACAGGTCCACAAGGTCCATCTATTATTGGTCCATCAGGACCAGCAGGATCAACAGGAGCCAGTGGACCAGCAGGTCCAGCAGGACCACAAGGTCCACAAGGTCCACAAGGTCCACAAGGTTCGGCATCATCAGATATAAGATTGAAAACAAATATAGAGACATTAACAGACGTTGTATTCAAGTTAGAGCAGTTAAGAGGTGTATCATATACTTTCAAAGATCAAGAAACATACGGCATAGGACAACAAATTGGTGTTATAGCACAGGAATTACAACAGGTATTTCCAGAATTGGTGATGACAATGGAGAATGGATTCTTAGGTGTGAATTATCCTCATTTAACTGGTGTCTTAGTTCAAGCAATTAAAGAACAACAAATGATGATTGATGAAATGAAAAATCAAATGATGAATCAACAAGAACAAATTGATAATATTCTTAAAATGATTAGCAATAATGGCAAATGATGTAATAATAATACCAGCATCTGGTTATTTGAGATTTAGTGGTGCAACATTATCTGGAACTACGCCAGCAGAAGGTACTATTGAATGGGATGGCTCTCATTTATGGGTGTCTATTGGTGCTTCAAGAAAGAGTTTATATCTTGAAGGTGATGGTAATAATGGACCAACAGGACCAGCAGGATCAACAGGCTCATCAGGTCCAACAGGCCCACAAGGAGTAACCAACGGTTCAACAGGTCCAACAGGACCGACAGGACAAATAGGCTCAGTAGGACCAACAGGACCGACAGGACCAACAGGCTCAACAGGTTCAATAGGCTCAACAGGACCGATTGGTGGTACTGGACCAACAGGTCCATCAAATACTGGAAGTTCTGGACCAACAGGCTCAACAGGCTCAAGAGGTTCATCAGGTCCAACAGGACCAATAGGATCAATAGGGTCAACAGGACCACAAGGTTCATCACCAGATGGTCCTTCTGGTCCAGCAGGAGCAAGAGGTGTTATAGGCTCAAGTGGACCAACAGGACCAACAGGTTCAGCAGGTTCAACAGGACCAACAGGACCAGCAGGCTCAACAGGCTCAACAGGTACTAGTCAAGGCGCAAGAGGTCCGAGTGGACCATCAGGACCAGCAGGTTCTACAGGACCAGCAGGTGCAACAGGTTCAACTGGACCAACAGGTTCATCAGGACCAGGTGGTCCAGCAGGTTCAACAGGTACTACTGGTTCAATTGGTCCAACTGGACCAGCAGGTTCAATAGGCTCAGCAGGATCAACTGGACCAACAGGCTCATCAGGTCCAGCAGGTGCGGCAGGTCCAACAGGTTCATCAGGACCAGGTGGTCCAGCAGGTTCAACAGGTACTACTGGTTCAATTGGTCCAGGAGGTCCAACAGGCTCATCAGGTCCAACAGGCTCATCAGGTCCAGCAGGTTCAGCAGGTTCAACTGGTCCATCAGGTTCAACTGGACAAACAGGATCAACAGGACCTCTTGGAGCATCTGGGCCTTCAGGTCCAACAGGTCCAACAGGTTCAGCAGGACCTGCTGGTCCAACAGGTACAACAGGTACTAGAGGACCACAAGGACCATCACCTACCTGTTCTTTAAATAGTTGGAGATATAGTAATAAATCTGGTGGCTTAGCTTGTCTCGAGAGTACTGGTACTTATTGGAGTGATGACGTTACATTAGAAGCAGCGACAAGAGTATCTAGTAATAGTACTTGCTCAGTCGCAGCTTCTGATGGATATTATTCTGATACGTACAATTATGTTTTAGCTACATCTGGTTCTCTTGGTGTCTTAACTTCATGCCCATCTGATAGAAGATTAAAGAAAAATATTAAATTTATTGGTAAATCTAAATCAGGTCTTAATATTTATTCATTCAGATATATTAAATCAATGAATATGCCAGGATTATTTAAGGGTGTTATGGCTCAAGACTTATTAACCACAAAATTTGAAAGTTCAGCAATTATGAATGATAATGGTTTTTATAGTGTAAATTATATAAATTTAGATGTAGATTTTATAAAGTTAAAAGATTAAAAAATATTAAACATAGTATATAAAATGTACTATATATTGAGTAAAAAATAATTATATTATTATGGGAACAATCGCTTTTATTTTATTAGGTGTTGCAGTTGTAGTTGCTTTATATTTCTTACTTAAGAAAAAATCTGTAACTCCACCTGTAGTTGATGTTTCAACTACAACAGTTGCACCAGGACCGCCAGCCGCAGTTTATACTTGGTATGCTACTGGTGTTCAAACTCCTGCAGTTGGTTCAACTTGGAGCCAAGCATGTGGTGGTGCAGTAGGTCAAGTTTATTATTCTAGTTACGCTCCATTTGCTTGGAATAGTATCTCTCATTTTTATTTAGATACCGCTCTAACAAATAGATTCAAACCAACAGTAGATGGACAAATTGGTTATACAGAAGTACCATATGGTACGACATTATATGTTGCACATATTGATACGACTGGTACATTAACAAATAATTTATTGTGTTCTACGGCTATCTGAAATTAGAAATAACACAAAAGAAAAAAATCAGGATTTTATCCTGATTTTTTTTTAATATAAGAATTTATTCATTTTTGTTTCTAAATCCTTTTGATTTGCAAAAGCCTCAATTTCCCATGGTCTATCTTGATAAGCAATATTATTTATTTTCAGCTCTTTGCCATTCCAGTAGGGAATATTATTTTTCATAATAAATTCTTTAGTATAATATTGTTTCAAATGAATTAATTCATGTGAGAATGTGTAAATATAATCTTTTCTTGTCAAATTATTATCAACATATATAATATAAGTATTTTCATCACCAATTATAAATGCTTTAAGTTCAAGGTTTTCTGATTCAGACGAAAATCTTTTTTTTATATCATTGGATAGTGGATCAATAGTAATAACAAGTCCTTTTAAGTCTAATCCTTTAATTCCAGCATATACAATAGTATCAAGATATGGTTTTTCTTTAATTGTGTTCATTATATTATTATCAGAAATTACGATATTCTTAAAATTTTGTTCTTTTTTCTTCGTTAGCCAAATTACAATTCCTAAAATTGCAATTCCTATTAAAATAATAATTATCCATTTCTTATTCATAATTTTATATTTTTTAATTATATATTAATTTTTTAAGAAGATATTTTTTAATATATAGATTATGGAAAAAATTATAAACATATCAAACTATTCTAACACTCTTACAAATTTTAAAATGATAGATGGCTTAACGCCAGATATTGTTAAAAGAAAATATATTTGGTTACTTAATGCTATTGTTGAAGATGCAATAATAGGAGAAGATGATTATGGATTAGTTTGGTACTCTGGTAATTGGCTGGCTGGTGAATGGGAAGATGGTACTTGGTATTCAGGTATATGGTACGATGGAGAATGGAAGAATGGTAAATTTTATTCATATAAATTTGATACAAATGAATTATTACAAAGATTTAAAAGAATATTAGAAAAAGATAATCCTATACATTCTCAATTTTTACATGGAATTTGGCGTAGAGGTGAATTTTACAATGGGTTTTTTGGACCGCAATTTTTTATGGAAGATTGGGAACCAATAACTTATGTTGAAGTAATTTATTATGATACTAGATGGGAAAGTGGTACATTTTATAATGGAATATTTAGAAACGCAGCATGGATGCAATCAAATACTCTGAAATCAAGTTTTCAAAATGGTGTTTTTTATAATAGTCAATGGATAGATGGTACATTCTCAAATGGTACATTTCAAGGTTATAAATGGTGGAATGGTAATTTTATAGGTGGTGATTTTGTTTTAGGTGAGTGGGTTACAGGTAAATTTAATCAAGCAAATCCAAATGTAAAAAGTAGATTTGGTTCAATGCCACTTACTGGCGCGACTTCATTAGCAGGTACAATTGTCACTTGGAGAGATGGTCAATTTTTGAATGGTGAATTTCATTCAGGATTAAATATAGTTTCTGGAATGACAACAGTATCAAATAATCATAATAGAACATGGTGGATGGGTGGTACTTGGTCTAATGGTACTTGGTATGGCGGTACGCACGTTTCTGGTAATTTTAATAATGGATACTGGTATGAAGGTTTTTGGCAGGATGGTACATTTAATAATGGTTATTGGTATAATGGTTTTTGGGCAAACGGAACTATAAATAATGGTTTTTTTATTCAAGGATTATTTAAAACTGTAAATTTTGTTAATGGACAATTAGGTTATCAACCACCACAATATTTATTAGATCGTGAAATTATTGCTAGATCAGGATTAACTATTGCACCTAAAGTTTTAGGTTTCTTTCCAACAGTTACAACATCACCTTTAAGTGGTATTACAACAACAAGTGTAATATGTGGTGGAAATGTAATTGAAGGTGGTGATACAGTTTTAGAAAGAGGTGTGTGTTGGAGTATATCATTAAATCCTACACTTAAAGACGATAATCATACTGTTGATGGAAATGGATTTGGTGGATTTGTGAGTTATGTTACAGGCTTATCACCAGGAACATTCTATTATATAAGAGCTTATGCTATAAATGATGCAGGCTTATCGTTTGGTAAACAATTAACATTTGCTACTCAATGGTAATAAAAATATAAAAATAAAGTGTCAACATATCAAACATATGATTTTATTAAGGATATAAATTTTCATATTAAAAATAAAAATCCGATAGATTTAAAATCTAAGAGTGAAATATTTAAGACATTTTTATTTAAATTAAAATTATTACAATTTTCAGATAAAATTAAAAGAGATCACCCATTATTTAATGAAGAATATTTTCTTTTTATATTATATAATGTGGTATATGTTGCTAAAAAAATTGAAAATGAACCACTCAAGTTTGATTATGTTGAAGTTTCAAATGGTCTTAAAACTATAAGAAAAATGAAACTGAAAAAAATATTTCAATAACCTTTTTTATTTCAAAATATTTTTTTATCTTTGTGTGTAAATATAATACAAATAAATTATGAAGAAAAAATTTACCTACGAACCAAATCTCACTGGTTTAAATATTATTAAAAATGAAAACGAACAAAATGAAAAGTTTTTTTGGGATGGATTTTTTAATTCCAGATTTTTGTGATGAGCCATCTGATATTTGGTTAAGTTTTATAGATTTTATTGAAAAAGAAATTGGTGATGAACTTTGGGATCAAAATGGTGGAGAAGTTGAAAGTAAAGGTATTATGTCACCTGATGGTTTGACAAAATGTGTTTATACAGCATATGACATTCAAAAAACAGAGGATTCAGAAGAAGAAAATTTTGATGTTGAAGTAACTGGTTATGTAGTTGAAAATACTTCTACTGAAGAAGTTTATTTTGTTGCAACAAAAGTGAAAATAAAATGACATTAACAATAGACTATACAGGAACCGAAACTTTTTTGAAAGAAGCAACTAAAGTTATTTTTTCTCACAAAGGAGAATTTGATTTATATGTCAGTAGTAATACAAAACTTACTGGTGTTAAAGCGTTGAAAGATTATACTGGTGGTGGTTTAAAGGATTGTAAAACTATTTTTGAATTGTATGCTGATGGTAAGTTATCTAATATAAAAGAAGAACGAAGAGAAAAATTAGAGAGACTTGCAAAAAAACCTCTTGTAGATGAATTGATTATTAAATTAAGAAATCTTGAAGAAGATAAATTACATTCAATTCTATTAACTTTAGATTTGGAAGTATTACTATCTATTGATGAATTTTTACCAGATGAAATTGAATAAACATAATTGTTAAATTTTAATATATAGAGATATGAATATTATGAAAAGTAAAGTTGATATTGATGATTTTTTAACTTTGGTCTATTGGGTCAAAACTTTTTATTATTTTGAGGGTAAGAAATTTAGTCATGAACATTTGGTTGAACAGGCTGAAACATACAAATTTAAGAATACTCCATTAGATACTAATATTCATCATATTGATGAATTGATGATTGACGCATTTCAAATTTATAATAAATTGAAAGCAACAAGAGAAAAGTTTCTTGAGGTATTAGAAAATATTCCAATCCCGTCGGAGAATAAAAAAGAAATGATTGAAGGCTCTAAATATTATGAACATATTTTTGAAGATTTGATGGAAAATTATATTTATGAAGATCCAGAAACACGTGGAATTCAAAGGGGTTTCTTAACTGAAAAAATGAACGAATATGTAGCAACCGAAGAATATGAAAAGGCTGCTAAAGTGAGAGATATGATTAAAGTATGTTAAAATATTTTAGCTGTAAAAAATCCGACTCACAAAAAGTCGGATTTTTTATTTTAAATATGTTGGTAATAAGATAAAAATATAGTATCTTTGTATCACAATAAAAAAAGAAAGTTATGACAATTAAAATAGAAAGATACGAAACACCTAAAGTAGATATGTTTAAATCTACAGGAGAGTTTTTCGGTGTAATAAATAATGAACACGAATTAAATAATGTTAGAATTCAAATGTTGCGCGAAAATGTAACAGATGATTATTATTTTATGTGGAACGATATAAAAATTACTATTGATAAAGAAGGTAACATGAGCCGTTTTCCATTTGGCTTATATGATCAGGTACAAAGAGATATGGCTGAAATTTTTAGAATAAATAAAGAAAGAAAAAATAAAGAAAGAGAGTAATTAAACACACTTAAAAAGTCTGAATTTTATTCAGACTTTTTTTGTTTTTATTGAATAGGAATGTTGTTTTTGACTTTACATTTTTAATATATACAAATAAAAATTGTATGAAAAATATTAAAATTGTTGATAAAACTATTGGTATTTATATAATTACTAATATAAAAAACAATAAAATTTATGTTGGTAGCACAAAAAATTTTGAAAGAAGATTTTATTATCATATAAATTATCTTAAAAATAATAAACATTCAAATCAACATTTACAATATGCATTTAATTTGGATGGTGAAAAAAGTTTTGTGTATAGTTTATTAGAAAAATGCGAAGACGAAAATCTAGTTGAAAGAGAGGAATATTATATTAATTTATTAAACGCTTGTGATGCTAAATTTGGATATAATATAAATTCAAAAGGAGATAGACCACCTAGTTGGTTAGGTAAACATCATAAAGAAGAAACAAAAGAAAAAATTAGAAATGCAAATATTGGCAAAGTTTGTTCAGATTATGTAAAAGAAATAGCAAGTAAAACTCATAAAGGTAAAAAATTATCTGATGAACAAATAATTTTTCTTAAAGAAAAATTTAAAGGTGATAAAAATCCAATGTTTGGTAAAAAACCTTATGATATATGGTTGGAAAAATATGGGAAAGATGATGCTGATAAAAAATTAGAAGAATGGAAATCAAAAGTAACATATAAAGGTGATAAAAATCCAATGTTTGGTAAAAAACCTTATGATATATGGTTGGAAAAATATGGAAAAGAAATTGCAGATGAAAAATTAAAAAATTGGAAAGAAAAAATATCGTATGCTAATAAAAATAGAAGTAATAAATTATCAGAAGAAACAAAAGGGAAAATTAGTAAATCAAAAATAGGTAAAATGGCATCAGAAGAAACTAAAAAATTAATGTCAGAACAACGAAAAGGTGAAAATAATCCAGCTTGTAAAATAAAAAATTTTGAAGTAATTGAAATTTTAAATATGATAGTTAATGGTGAAAAAATAATAAATATTGCGAAAAAATATAATGTATCAAAAGTTACAATTAATAATATAAAAAAAGGAAAAAGAAAAATTTAATTTTGTTTATTAAAAAATTATTTGTATCTTTGTGTAATAAAATAAAAAGAAAGAGAGTAAAAATGTTAGAAATTAAAGGAAAATATACTACAGCTAAGATTATGATAGATGATGTTGAAGAATCAGCATTAACTCAAGTTTATAATTTAGTTTCACATCCTGCATTTACTGAGCCAATTGTAATGCAGGTTGATATTCATACTGGTGTGTCAGCACCAATTGGATTTACTATGCCTTTAACTGAAAAAATCGTACCAAATGTGGTTTCCGTTGATATTGGTTGTGGTATGTTATCAGTTAATATTGGTAAGGATTTTACAACTAATAAGGATAAGTTATTAAAGATTGATGAAAAAATTAGAAGTGTTGTGCCAATGGGAAGTAATCTGATGCAGAAGAGTGCAGTTAAATCTAAATTTTTTGAAAAGAATTTTGATTGGATTGGTACTAATGATTTGGCTAAAAATTTCATTGTTTCATATAATAGAAAATTTAAAACCAATTTTTCTGCTGTAGAATTTACTTATGATTGGTTTATGAAGAAATGTAAGGCTCTTGGGTTAAGACAGGATGCGGAATTAGGTGTTGGAACTCTTGGTGGCGGCACCACTTCATAGAAGTCGGATTATCAGATACTTACGGAAACTTTTGGATTACTGTTCATACTGGGTCAAGAAATTTTGGAAAGATGGTTTGTGATTATCATATGAGAGTAGCAAAGAAAAATCTTGATGATAAGAGAAATGTTTCGTTAAAGTCAGAAATAGAAAATATTAGAAAGAATTTTTCTGGTGAAGAAATTATTAAAAAAATAAAAGATGCTAAAAAGGAGTTAGGTATTGATTTTGATATTGATATGAAGGGTATGGAATATTTAGAAGATCAATATGCTATTGATTATTATATGGATATGATTTTTGCTCAGGCTTATGCAAAATTTAATAGAGCAACAATTATTGATAAAATTATTAAAGTTGTATCAGCAAAAGAAGAAGAAAGAATTGAGTCTATTCATAATTACATTAATTTTGAAGATATGATAATCCGTAAGGGTGCAATAACTTCTTATATTGGTGAGAAGATGATTATTCCATTTTCTATGAAAGATGGTATGTTGATATGTGAAGGCAAATCTAATCCAGAGTGGAATTTTTCAGCTAATCACGGTGCGGGTAGAACCATGAGCCGTGGTGAAGCCAATCGTAAGATTGACTTAGCTGATTTTGAGTTTTCAATGAAAGGTATAGTTTCAACTTCTGTATGTAAATCTACGATTGATGAATCTTGTTTCGCCTACAAGAATCCTAAAATGATTGAAGCTGCAATTGCGCCAACTGCGACAATTATAGATAGAGTAAAACCTATCTTAAATTTGAAAGATGGTGGTGAATCAATGACTTGGAAAGAAAGAAAAGAAAAACAGAAAATTGAAAAAAGTCGTGATTTGAATAGAAGAGAAATGAGAAATATGAAAGGTAGATAATACCTTTCATATTATAAATCAATAAGTTCGGCACTATATTTGTGTTATTATAAGACATAGGTAAAATGTGACATAAGAATAGTTAAGTGTCTTGGTCGGTAACCCTTTTAGATAAATGAGTAAACACACAAAATTGAGAGCAAAAAACTCTTGCTTTAGGTACTCCGAAACTTATGAACATTTCTTATTGATTTTTTAAAATATATACTATTATGTTAAAAGTTAAATATCTACATAGAAAATGTCGGAAATCAACTAAACATTATAGTTGGGAGAATAAAAAATACTATAATACTAAAAATGCTGATTTATTATATGATGATCTTCCTAAACACTCTGGATTTAAAGGTGCCTGGAGAAACTACGCTTATGATTTAAAACCATTAGATGAATTTATTGAATCTAAGATTGGTGAAAATTGGAATGATGTTTATTCAGAAATTTTAACAAAAATTAAGAAAAAATATAGACAGCCTATTGATGATTCTCTTAAATATTATGTTACTCGTCAAGTTATTTATGATGAAGATTTTATTCCTAGAACTTCAACTGGTAGGATGTTATATGATGAAATATTTATAGATTTGAATAATATTATAGTTAAGAAAACAAAAGAAGAAATTTTATTAGAAGCAAAACAATTAAGAAGAAAAAGAAAATTATTAGAAATTATAGAAAATCAAGAAAAAGAAAAAAGTAATGAAAACAATGAAAATGAAAGTGAAGACTTATGATTCGTATATTAAGGCTAATCGTAAAGGTAGTAGGGATGCTGAATTAATGAATAGTACTGGTTGGGCGTCAACACATAAGGTTCATAAGAGTAAAGAAACGTATAATAGAAAAAGAAAATATAAGGAAGATATCACTGATGATATTTTTCTTGTTTAATTTTTAATATATACTAAAAAATAATTTTTTATAATGAATTTCGATTTTTTAAAAACATTTGAAAATTGGGTTTCAACATCAACATATAACCTTCCTATTAAAAATACTAATTCTAAATTACCGAATCTCGAATCAGAAAATGTAGATGTAGATAAAAAAAGTGTCATTAAATTTATCAATGATTATCGAAAAATGTATAATGATGGTGTAGAAGTTAGAGATATAAAAATTAAAGCTAAGGAAGAGTTTGATGAAGAATTATATATGTTATTAGAATTGGACTCATTTTTTAAAACTTTAAGAGTTAAACAAAAATTAAATCCTGAAACAGCTAAAGGCTATTTTGATGATTATATTTCAGAAATACCTAGAATATTTTTAAAAATAGAAAATGACTATTCTAAATATAATCTTAAAGATAAATTTGCTAATTTAAAAATATTAAAAGATACAAAGAAGTCTCAACGAAAAATGTCAAAAATGATCTTTGAAAAAGAAAGTGACGCATTATTTGTTGAGTTATTAAAAATGATTGAGTGGATTAAGTTGTCGAATCAAAAAATTTTAGTAACTTTGGATGGTAGAGATTCTGCTGGTAAAGGTTCATTTATTCGTTTAATTGAAGAAAATACACCAGAAAAGGTTGTTAGCCATGATTGGTTTGATATTCCAAATAAATATCAAAAAAGAAATTGGTTTCATCGATATGTGAAGGCTTTACCAAAAGCAGGACGACTAAAATTCTTTGACCGTTCTTGGTATAATAGAGCAGTTAATGACCCTGTAAATGGCTATTGTACCGAAGACGAATATAAAAATTTTATGAAAGATGTGATACCTTTTGAAAAAGAATTGATGGATGAAGGATTTATATATATAAAACTTTGGTTCTCAATTGATAAAGAAACACAAGAGTTTAGATTTAATTTAAGAAAAGCTCATCCAATTAAATATTGGAAATTTAGTCCGAATGATGCTAAAGCCGTTGAGAAATATGAAATATTCACGTTTTATAAAGAACAAATGTTTTCAAAAACTTCAACAAAGAAATCACCATGGGCGGTTATTGACATGAATGATAAAAAATTAGGGCAACTTAATGCTCTTAGATATATTTTAAGTAGAATACCTTATCCAAATAAGAACGAAGAAATTATTCAACCATTTAAAACAAAGGTTTATGAAGTTTAAGACAAAAGATACTTCAGAAGAAGTAAAAAATGAATCAAGAAAAATTATCACTGAAATGTTTGCTAATCCTAAAAATGTTATATTTTCGGGTGATAATTGCGGTGAACCAGAATATGTTGATTTTGAAATTGATCTAAATGATTATAAGATTGATTATAATGAAACATTATCTATGGAGTATAGTGAGAATGTAATGAAAAAAAGAAAGCATCAAGTTTCTCTTAATTTTGATTCTAAGTATAAAGAAGGAACAAATTATTCAATATTTAAGATCAAATTTAAAATTGATTTAGATTAATTTCTAGTGGAGCCTAAGTTTTTAAATATATAAGATAAAAATTATATATGAAACGAGAGGATTTCGATATTGCAGCTGGTATAGTTGAAAGAATGGATAAACTTGAACACTCTATTTTTTGTTTGCAAGAAATAATGAATAAAAAGTCTTATGCCATTATAGCATCTAACGATACTAAGATTGATAGTCAATTACCTGAATATATTGTTAAATTAAATGTTGGTGAAATTGCGACAGAGGTATTTATACAAGATATTTTAGAATATTATGTAAATACATTGAATTTAGAATTGAATGAATTAAGAAAAAGTTTAGAAGATATTTAACACAATTCTATTTCTTTACAATCAAAGATTAAGATTATTTTTGTTTTTCTTACTTCAACATCATTTAGATGTTCTATTTCTTCTAATAAGTTTTTTTCTAATTCTGAGGGTGTCATTTTTATTCTTAAATCTTCAATGTATAAAATCACATTTTGATATTGATTCAAATCAGTGCTATCTATGATTATATCATATTTTGATTCAAAAAAATTATAAATATCATCACTAAAGATTTTTATTTTATCATCATTTTCCCAATAATCATAAAATATATTAGACTCTTTCATAATCAATTATTATATTAATTTTTAAAAATAAATCAGCTCTATTATTATCGTTTTTTAATAATCCTTTTTCTTTAATTCTAATAATATCATCATTTTTTGTTTTGATTGGTAATTTTATTTTTATTTCTGTATCATCAACATGCGTATATAAAAATTCAGCACCATCAATTGCATCTTGATAATGAATATCTAATGTTTTACTTAAGTCATAATTATTTAGAATTTGATAACCATCATTTCTATCGATATTGATATTTAATATTAAATTTCCTATTTTTTCTCTGTAATATTTTGATTGGTGACCATATCCTCTATGTGCGTTTTTAATACTACCTCTTAATTGAGATAGATTTTGCATAGTGACCTCAGTTTCTTTCATTTCTAATTTCTCACCTTTACAATGATTACATTGACCAGTGTAAATTTTACCATCACCTTGACAATATTCACATGTGCCGCCTTTATTTTTTCCAGATCCATTGCAAATTTCACATGTATCTGAATGACTATTTTTATCAAATCCAGTGCCGTTACAATATTCACAATGAACAAATCTTTTATATTTTATAACAAAATT
>Ga0209083_1001463_pt1 | contig 26719 bp, 25 predicted proteins | sample AM7aDNAmetaG_FD_184132 | JGI IMG/M metagenome (GOLD analysis project Ga0209083, IMG submission 184132) | Freshwater microbial communities from Finland to study Microbial Dark Matter (Phase II) - AM7a DNA metaG (SPAdes) (version 3) | ecosystem: Environmental > Aquatic > Freshwater > Lake ...
GGAACCAACGAACACAACCTTGACAGATGGTTGCCACTTTTATATGAACAGAATCGTCAGCGTCGCTGCGCTCCGATGAGTGGCAACCTTGAACCGGAATCAGTGGCAACCTTCACCGAAATACGCATGTCGCCGACTGGTTGACCCACCGAAAGCGAAAAAAGAAGGGACGGGGTCCTCCAGTGCCAACCGATTCAATCAAGTCGGTAATTGCAATTTTGGGCGCAAAATAGCGCATTTATCGGCAACCGTCGGCGGTGTCTCGATGAGTCTGTTACTCCCTCCACCATGCCTGAAGGGTCGGGGGGGGGTGTCGGGTTGATGACCCGGCACGGCGGTAAGGGAGGAAAAACATGATGACTTTAACAGACTCGACCAAAACCACAAAACTTGCACTTGGTCGCCGACAGGCGGCTGAGGCACTCGGCGTAAGCGTGGAAACTTTGCATCGCCTTGTTCGGAGGAAACTGATTTTTCCGAGTGTCGCGACGCGCCGACCGCTGTATCCGGTCGTAGAGCTCGAAAGATTTTTACGGGATACGACTGGGGAGATTAGCGCATGAGGATAACCGACACCAACGACATGAAAGCCAATCTCCAAGAGCACATCACTTTGCAGTTGTCACACCAACACGCTGATTCAAGGCAATCAACAGGCACCGGCGGGGAGTCCACTAACCGAGCGGATTGCGGCCTTGAATCAGTCATGCCGGCGCAACGGCGTCAGACGGAGTCGCTAAGTCTGCCGACAGGCCAAACCCGGCAAGCGTTGGTCAGCACTGCACCATAGCGGCACGGTTGCCGCACATTGTTCTTTGACTCGATGCAGTTTGATTACAGCAAGGGGCGCACGACGAATATGCCCACAAAGCCTCCCGGTCTCAACAGTCACGTTCGCCGGGTTTAAGTAGTCGTGCGGTGGGTGAAACCCCCACTGTCCAATGCAGAGGTCACACGCAAGCGCGGCCTCTGATTTGGATACCAGACACCAATTGAGATAACCAAGAGATAACATTCAGATACCGCCAACGTGATTTGTGATTGAACTGCAGGGGTTAAAGACGATTCGCACCGCTGAAAACCAAGCACGGTCTTGGTGAGTAGGCGGGGTGTCTCCGCTGGGGATAGATGACCAAGGGTTAGCCCGGTCCGGGGGACAGACCGGGGGGAGCCGGGGTAGGCCGGGGAAGGAGTGAGAGTTGAACAATTATGGAAATGAACACACAAAGTTACCGGGCCGCCAAACGAGCCGAAATTGCCGAGCGTCGCGCAAAGGTCAGTGCACACTACCGGAAAAACGGCTGGACGGTTTACCGGATAGCACGGGAACTTGGGTGCAGCGTGGCGACGGTTTCGGAGGACCTGCAGGCGTTGATTGACGGTTGGAAGCGCACGGCTGCTGTCAACACCTTGGCCCACATCGCGACCGAGTTAGAAAAGATAAACTGCATCGAAGTTGAGGCATGGTCTGCGTATGAAAGCTCGAAGAAACCGAGGCGTTCGGCGTCGGCCCGTAAAGTGACCAGCGTAGTGGATGGCGAACCGGTTGAGACCACGGTGACGGCCGCGACTGAGATTTATCCCGTAACCGGTAATGAAAAATTTCTCGCACGGGTCGCATGGTGTGTTGATGAGCGAATCAAGTTGCTCGGTCTCGCCAAAGGCGACATCAAGGATGACGAGGAAAACGAGAAGTATCCCACGACGTTCACAGGGTGGATGGCATTGGAATTTCGCAAGCGGGAGGCGGAAAAAAACAACATCGTGACACTAAAGGCGGCACGTTTGGCGGCCCCACACGACGTGAAACCACTTCCGCTGCCATGATGGGGGATATTTGAATCACGCCACAAATCAAGTTTTTGAGCGATTGCCAGTCATCGCAGCCGGTAGACAGCCTTTTGGTATGGTTCACGATGACGCCCAGATGGCCAGATTATTTGCTGTGGTTGAGCGCAACTTGGAACGCATGCAGGGTTGGAAGGTCGTCGGGCCAGACGATGACGCGATTCGGGGCGAAATGGTTGTGCACGTCACTACCGTTAAGGAGTGCTATCACGCTGTAACGCCAAAGCGGTGCGGACTGCCCCCCGTGAAGGAAACCACTAAATGGCGTCCCGTGCCCAAATCACGCCTGAAATCGCCTCCCAGCGCGAATGCCAACCGCTGTGGCTGTTGAGCAGGGTGGTGGTGGGCGCATGATGATGACGGTGGTGAGTTTGTGGTAAAAGGGATATATGCGAAAGCAAACGGCAATCAAATCACTGGTACGGGTTCATTTTACAAAGCGCAACACAGGAATGGGCGTTGTCGTCGAGGACGCCAGCGGAATCCGTAGGATTATCACCGCCGCTCATTGTGTGCCGATGCCTCCTAACGGGCGAGGTGCCGGAAATACCTGTGTGGGCGTCCGCGTATCCACTTTTGGTTCCCACCCCGCACCGTCGGCAATGGCTTTTCTTGAATCGTGGGAGCCGTGTGCTGACATCGCTGTACTCGCCAACAGCGAACTGGAATCTCCGGACTTTGAACACTTGGAGCAGTTATTGGAGTCATCCATACCAGCCCCCGTATGTCTGGACATCGCTTCACTTGGCGAAGAGTTCAGGGTTCATGTCCACCAGCACACAGGGAAGTGGGTCAACGGGACTGGTGAGATACCCGCGTTTTTCTGTCACGCCCCCGCCTTATTTCGCGCACAATTTCCCAAGAAGCAGTCCATTCTTTCCGGAACTTCTGGTTCACCAGCTTTTGACGATGCGGGTCGTGTTATCGCTTTGGTTAGCACATCCACGGAACTATCCGGTTCACCTGATGGAGGTGCAACGCTATCCTGCCTAGCCGGAGCATTGCCGGGGTGGATGCTAAATAGCCTGTCACAAGGCCGCTGACAGGCCGGTTAGTTGCCGAGGTCGAACGCTTGCTGGAACGTCTGCAAGGTCTTGGCGTCGAACAGGCAAAATACCACCCGCTCTGGCTTGGCGTGGTCACGCAGGAAGTCGGCCGCTTCGGTCAGCATCAGCTTGGCGGCGCGGTCCACGGGGAACTCGAAGATGCCCGTGCTGATTGCGGGGAAGGCAATCGAGTTCAGCTTTTTCTTCGCGGCCAACGTGAGGCTGTTGCGCACCGCCCGGCGCAATAGCTGGTCCGATTCGGCGTCGGTTTGTTGGCCCCAAACCGGGCCGGCGACGTGGATAACGAATTTGGCCGGCAGTTTACCACCGCTTGTGATGACCGCTTCGCCGGTTTCGAGCGACCGTCCGAGCCGGTCTATGATGGCGTCGGATTCTTCCTGAATGACGTAGCCGCCCTTACGAACGATTGCTCCGGCGACACCGGCACCATGCTGTAGTTGGACGTTGGCGGCGTTGACGATGGCATCCAACGCGAGTTCGGTGATGTCCCCCTGCATGATTTCAAGCGTGGCGGAACCGATGGATTTTGCCATCTGGTTGCGTTCACCCATGCGTAGTTGAACTTTGATTCATTTGGCGTCGGCTCTCGGGGCGGAAACTTGCGTTTTGTACGCCTGTTGAGGGTGATTCAGTTTGTCGGGAAACCGAAGCACAAGCACCCCGTCCTTCACCATGTCCTTCAGGTAGTGGTTGAGCAATGCGGCGGCATCCCGGTCAAGCAGTTCAGCCAAATTCCGAACCGTTAAAAATCGGACTTCACAGAGCTTGGCAATCACGCCTTTGACAATGCTCCGACCGGCTTTTCCCGTGTCGCGGACCGGTTTCGCAAGCTCCAGCAAAACTGCCCTATCTTGCTCTGAAATTTCCAAATGTTTGGAGTCCGGTGCCAAATGTTGGGAGTCTGCCTCCAAATGTTGGGAGCTGCTTCCGGTCCGTTCTGGTGAGGCTGAAACTGATATTTCAGCAACGCCCGGCTGTGAAATCAGACCGTCGGCAGTCGCATCGGGAGCTTTATCGGAAAAGTAGTAAACAGTGCCGCGTGTTGCGCCTCGTGAAACGAGAAATTCATTTTCTACCAGACTGGCAAGAATTTTTGATAGGTCGGTTGGATGTTCCGGCGACATTTCCTTGAGCCGCGTGTGGGTAATGCTGCCCTCGATTGCCACGGTTGCTAACGCCATGCGTGCCGTTTCTGAAAGTTCGCGAAACCGGCTGCCAAACCGCTTATCCAACTCTGCCAACGTCTCTTCCGGTAGTAGGCTCACCATGCGCAGACGCAGAATCGTCTGTTCCGGATTGACCTGTTCCACCAACTCGGGTCGCCGCCAATGTTCCTTGTGCCAGTTCCGATAAACCTTCGGCAAACCCGACCCGGCTTGCTCTCCCAGCCCGACAAGCTGAAACATCTTCTGGAGATTGCGGTTCCGGCAGTCGCTATGCCCACCACGAATTGCCAATTGAACGGGAATCCGCATCACACCGGGATTGCGAAACCCAATCATGTCCTGCCGTTTCACCACGTACAAGGATACGCGCCCGGTGAAATCGGCGTGGATGAGTAGATTCGTTAATGCTTCGCGAATCGCTTCGTGGACCGGCGTGTCGTCAATTCTTGTCGTGCCTTTGAGTTTGAACGGGACTTTCAAATCCCGCGTCAGCCGTTGAATCACGGTGCGGTAAAAATCATACAAATTCCCTGACCATGAACCATCCGTCGTCACGCGGTCAATCCAGCGCAGGTCGGTGTCTTGGGTGACGCCGGGGGGACGTTCCTGATAGTCCACCACGTAATGAGGCACAACGTCCAGAATGGCTCGCAGCCGCCCAAACATCAGCACACCGGCCAAGGTCAAACCTTCGCGACTGGTCTCACGGTTGACGGTCCAACCACCGATGTTCCGCAAGAATTCCACGTCGTTCAAATCCACCCACGGATGGTCGGGGCGCACCGTCTTGAAAGCGTTTCGGTAGGCTTGCAAGGTCGGCAGATTCAGGTCGTCGAGCGAGTAATGCTCCAGCAGCTTCGCGTCCCGGGCATCCTCAACTTGGTCGGCCAACATCCGCTTGACGGTTTCTTCATCGCACCGAAAATCGCCTTCACCCTGTCGCCGGAAAGTTCCGCCAAAAGGATTTTTCCCCAAGTACACCGGTCGCTGGAACCGTGCCGCTCGTGGAATCGAAATATGAATGACGGTTTTGGCTTCCAGCTTGACCACCTGCACGGCGGAATCGGTCAAGATATTGGCACTGACTTTTTCCCGATTATTCAGCCCACTCCAGAGTTCGCTTGTGACTTTCGCTGTGTTGGGGATGCCACTGACCTCAAAAGTGCGGTCAGGTTTTTCCTCAACACCTAACAGCACCACCCCACCTTCTGTGTTCGCCATCGCTGAATAGGTCTCGAAAAAACTATCCGGCAACTGCCCCTGACCATCGCGACCAGCGGCTTTCTTACCCTCAAAATCCAACCCCTCGGTTAATTCGGAGATGTCGAAAAAGTTCAAACTCATGGCATCAATTCAATTTTACGCCGTGGGAATACAGCATTCGGTGATGATACCGCCCCGCCTGACGGCAAACAAATCAAATTCACATTTCACCACGAGCACAATAAAATCCGAGCGGGACGCCCAGCCGCAATATAACGCGGTAGCGACCGCACTGCCTATGCGCAGACCGGCTTGCCGGAACCGGACCGGGGGACTAAGTTCCCGGCTGCGAGCAAAACGATGCCTGCAAAAACTATCACTACATAGCGATTTTGGCATGGGGCCTAGCTAGTGCAATGGTGACGGTGGTATAATGCTGACGTGATGGCATCTGACATCAAATCCAGTCTGTACGACCCGAACGGGGAGCTGTCGGAAGATGAGGTGGCCACTGGGCAGCGGACGGCTGCCGGACCGTTTTACCGGTGCCATCTGAAACCCGAGCTTGTTGCGGGGTATTCGTGCCGGACGATGATGTTTGGGACGATGGGCGACAAGCGGTACGTGATTTATGCCCGGGTGACGCGGTCAGAAGCTGAGGAGCAGGGCACCGGACCAATGCCGCTGGTGTTGTTTGACGCGGCGCGAGAACTGCAGGCCGAACCGCTCGTGGTACGGGTGAATATCACGCATGTTGGCCCCGGTATCGTTTTCAAGTATTTCGGTGTGAACGAGGCGGAACGGTTGATGGAGGACCTAAGCGAATTTTGGAAGACGAACAGTGGGAAAAGCCCTTACCGCGATTGGGAAGTGTATCTGCTCCGCAATCTGCCGATGATTGGCATTGGCCTCTACAGTCGCAGTGGTTTCTTTCCCGATTTCATCCTTTGGGTTCGGCACCGGCAAACGAACACAGTCCATATCCGCTTTCTCGACCCCCACGGGTTACACCATGAAGGCTTGGGGAACAATCAGGATCGCTTTGACGCCATTGCCAAGTTGCCGATCCTGTCTCAAAAGCCCGAGTTCCGCACGAATCAGATTTCTATGGATGCGAAGCTCTTGGTTGCGACTGAGTTGAAGGATATTCCAGACAGAGGCGACCGAGGTTGGCCGGAACTTCAACGAGACTACCCGATAGTGCACCAACAAGATGACGGTGCCTCAACACCACCGGCACGGACGGCGAGCCAGCCGTGATTCCCGACCCCGACCGGGCGGCTCTGATTCGGAAGGCGTTTGACCTCGTCGCCACCGGATTGCACAACAAGCGTGAGGTGCTCCGCATGGTGACCAACGAAGGCTTGCGCACGCGGAAGGATAAGCGCGTTGCTCCGCAGAACTACGCGGGCGCAATCCGCCTCGAAGCGCAGAGCGTTCACCCTCGAAGAACTGCTGAGCATCATTATCGGCCATGATTCCCCCGAAATCTCCCGCGTTTATACGCACATGGAAAAGCCCGCGATGAAGGACGCGATGGACAGGCTGCCGGACGTGACCGCGACCGCGAAGAAGGGGGCGAAGTGAAAAAGCAGAAGTGCACAAGCCCCCGTGACACTTGTGACAGACGTGACACTCGACAGGCAGGCGCACCCCCGATCACCTTCCTGCAACCGTTTAAGATTCTGCCTCTTGACACACCCGGCGCACCTGTTTGGGATACAAGCTTTGAAAGTTGCAAGACTATCTCCGGCATCCAAAACGGGTTTAATGCGCTTTTCCGCGTGGCACAAGAGGATTCACCGGATGGACTGTTGACGCGGAAAATTCTCTGCGATCTCACCAGCACTATCGTGGGACAACTCAACGACCTGACCCGTTTTAAACCCGATTTATGGCGACCTATTGCGGTTGATTGTATCGTGTGGCCAGTCTTATCGTCCCCACATCCGATGATAAAAGCGCAGGCAGAAGCAACCCTGAAAGCATTGAACGTGGGCAGCAGCAAGACCGGCCTCAGAGCAGACCATTCAGCGCGATGGAACGCAGTTAATGATTTTGTCAGTTGCGTTGCGTTGCAACTTCTCTGTCAATTTGCCAGTGCAAGGGTAACTCTCATGCGTCAGCCCGATCTCGAAAACGGATTGCAGGGATGGAAGCGTGATTTACTAGAGTTGCCAACGACATTCTCCCCGGAGACATGGCGTGAATGGTGGAAAGTAGCGCGGCAGTATTTCCTCGAAGCGTATCCGCACCCTGAGCAAATCAAAGAACTGGCGCAAATTGCCCGGCAGCAGCTTGACCCTGATTTACACACACCGGGACGGATTAAAGGGCGCATCCTCTACATCCTCGAATCACGATTCCGCAGCCTTGCCGGACGGTAGCCCCTTATCAAAACTGCCCGCCCCAAGTAGGAGACGAAGGTTATTTGTCCGTGTCCTAAAACACGGGGCATGGCGGCTGAGCGTTGTCCTTCATGCAGCCCAGCATGGCGCACAGGCTCACGAGCATCCCATACCTGTAGGCTTCGGACTCGATGCAACCGATGACGAATTATTATCTGAATTCAATAAGGCAACGATTAGAAAGAACAACAACAAAGCTGCACTTATGCCAACGATAAAACCAGTCCTCACTTTGCGCTTTTGAGCGATCGGCTTGCTGATCGCCGGTGGAATATAGGCGGGTGCTGTTGGTTTTGACGGGACCGGCTGTGTCTGCGGTACGGTAAGCGGCTGACCGCACTTGGGGCAATTCACAGCCTGCCCTGCGCCCGTCGCGTCGATCACAATATGCTGGCCGCACTTGAAGCAGTAGAATTCGATGTCCATGCGCTACGCCTCTTGCGACCTCTTGCTGGTGACCAGCCAAATCACCATGGATGGTAGAGCAACAATAGCCCATAGAAAAAACCAAAAGACCAAGATGAATCCCATCCCAAATGTCACTCCTAGCGCTTCGGCATCACCCATTATTCTTCCCTGTGTCGAACTGGCCACGTTGGCCATTCCCCCGAATCCACAAACGGCACAGCCACCTAAACACAGCAGTGACCAGCCTATAACGACCCATTTTAGAATTTGGCGCAGAGTATTTCCCGTGTTTTGCTTTGGTTGTAGTCTCTCGCCAACTACTTTTTCCGGTGCTATCTTCGGAGGTGCAACTGCCGCTGACGGTACAGCGACTCGGATCGGGCGCGGCTGCGGCTGGAGAGAGATTGCCCGAGATTTGTAGGCACGGCGCAATATCCATACTAATGCGGTGAGTAGGGTGACCACGATGATGACGGCCAGAAGCGATTCCCACCACGGGACATTTTCCGGGGTGGGCACTGGCGTGTTTGAGTGAATGGGATACGGCGGCTCGACAACTGCGGCCGGTGACCCGGTAAGCGAAAAACTTCTAACGCCAGGGGGAATCGCCGGTTCGCTTGCAGTGACGGGCTCGGTGGGGGTGGTGGGCGTCTCTTCCTTGGTGCGCTCAGGCGGTACTGGCGGCGTGGTTGTTGCTGCTTGCGTCGCTGGTGCGGGTTTCTGCGGCGGCGGTGAACTCGCCATCAAACTATCGCGCTTGGCCTTTGCAGTCGCATATTCTTTTTTGGCGAGCCGTAAGTATGGCGGAGCCTCGTTCCAGGCCGACGTCTTGTAGAAGTCCTCCTTCTTCCTCCGGAGGTCTGTATGGTCTTTCGACAATTGTTCGCGAAGGAACTTCGTTGTCGAATCATAACCACGACGTGACTCTAGCGTCCCAAGCTCAGTTTGCCTGTCTTCCAATTCTCGATATTTTCTCAAGAACTCAGCTTCTTGTTCTTTCAAACTGTCTACCACCTGTTGCGCTTGCTGCAATTTGCGGTAGCTTTTTCTCAGGTCTTGCTCGGCAATCTTCTGCACCGGGATCATCCAATGCCCGGCCAGTTTAACCAGCCCGTTTCCAACCTGATCTTTCTCCTGTTGCATCTGGCCGGACCGCTGCCGAACCAACGCGGCATAGTCACTGGCGGAATAGCTTTCGAGATACTTTTGGCAAGCAGTCAGGCCGGCGTCGTATTGAGCCACCGTTAACTCTTGGTCGGGATTCAACTGGTACTTCTGGACGGATTCGTAGGCAAGCCGCTCCTGCTTTTCCGCTGCCGTTTCAGACTGGTTGGCCTTGATCTCCGACTTGGGGACCGATCTGGAGTGGAAAATTGTCCGGCTCGCATTGGACACCTCGATCACAAGCTGGGTGGCATTTTGAGATGTGATTGTCCCGGTGATGACCTCACCTGAATTAAGCGTGACAACATCGTTAGCCAGAACGCATGGCGTCAGAGCCAAACACAGTAGCCCCGCCCACAGCATCCAAAATCGTGCAATCTTCATCTTGTCACCTCCGCATTGATATTTTTTACTCCACCGTAGCCTGAGACGGTGGAACAAAAAGGGCGCGAACTCAACGCACCCCCACTGAAGGCACCGCGAAGCGCCTGTCGAGAAAGTACGCCAAGCCGCGCCCCGTTGGGCGCGTGCTCGGGCGGCCTCTCGACAACAAAAATTCGCGGTTTTTCAGTGAGACCGTAGCCGTAGCTACGCAAAATAATTGTTTGGTTGTTCTATTCGATACAAGGATTCAACGCCCCGCGCTGGCTTTGGTCAAGCTTGAATAATTTGCACCCGTCTTGCGAGGCCAACGTCGCACCGCTGGCGCGCTCCGGCGGCGCGCCGCTTAGCCCCACCCACCAGCGCGCATAACGGGCGGCTGCGTCGGCACGCCCCTTTGCGCTCCCCCCGCCCCGCATTGGTCGCTTCGCTCCCTCGCTCCCTTGCGCGGTTGCCCCGCGCTACCGGACGCCCGCGCCGCGGACGGCGCCGCGCGCCTCATCCTGTCGCCGCGTTCACCGCGTTGCGAGCATTGCCACGGCCAGCGCACGACCCGACACAACGACGATTCCAGATCCGCGCCGCCGTCGCCCCGGACCGTGCCGGTAAGGAAGGTGCCCCGGCAAGACCTGGCCGGCAGGTGGGGCCTGTCACGCCGCTTGCGTTCAGTCGCCCCGACACCGCTACGCAGCCTCTCCGCCACACGACGGGCGCAGAGGCCGCTCCGCTTGCCACGTAACACACATTGTGCGTTCATTCGCTGGCGCGCCTACCCCGAAAAGGATTCGAGGCAAGCGCACCGCTCACACATGCTGAGCCTCTTCGCTGCGCGACGCCCTCAGCAAGTCGCACAATGTGGCGTTACGTGTCATGTCGGGGCTTTGTGAAGGCCAGCGTCGCGCCAGTCCCCACCTGCCGGCCAAGCCGGGGCGCAACCATGATCAGCGGCACGCATGGCGACGGCGGCGCGGGCGAAGCCCGAAGATTTGCGCGTTGCGCCTCAAAACGTTCAGTAGGCGATGTTTTTGGAGACCATGAATAGAGCGAGCACACCTGACCTAACCTATGGGCAGTTTGCCCCGGACATGTCCCGGAAATGGCGTGGACACTGTTTTTTGAGGGTAGGGATAGAGCGAGAAGGGTTTACCGAACCTATGGGCAATTAGCCGGCTTATGATAGCTTCCTTTGACGGGGTGGGGTGGCGCGGTTCCTGCCCGTCCCGGTTGCCTGTCAGCAACTCTCCACATCCCCAAACACGGGGCGATGTGTTAGGAGTATTGTTAGGAGTCAAAGCATAAAACCGCATTTTTATGCGGTTTTATTGGGGTTTTAAAGATGGCGACCCTGACGGGATTCGAACCCGTGTTACCGCCGTGAAAGGGCGATGTCCTGGACCGGGCTAGACGACAGGGTCGAAAATGACTGTTCCCGGGCAACAACAGGTCGTGACTATAGCGGATTGGTTCGATTTGGCAATCGCAAAGACTCGCGGCGAGACATCTTCACTGCGAAAGATTTCGCAAAGGTGGGTTGGAAAAAGGGACGCCCCGGCTACCCGGTGGATTAATCAGATCCAAGAACTCCCGATCCTGGCTCAGCGATGAAAAATCCGGATCGTTGACCACATCCTTAAAAAAGGCGGCGGAAGTATCGCTGGCCTTTAAATCTTTCAACGACTGAATCGCCATGACGTTGTTACCCAAGATCGCATAGGCCCGCGCCAGACCATAGTAGACCGGGCTGTCTTTGGGATTGAGCGAAATCGCGGTGTTGAGCCGGTCAATGGCATCCCGGAAATCGCTCCGCAGATGCGACAGCTTGCCGCGGGCGACCAAGGCATTGCCCCAATTCGCATAGGTAACCGGGTAGTTTGGCAGCGCCCGCGCGGCGCCTTCAAATTTCGTAATGGCGTCGGTGAGGAGTTGGATTTTTTCTTCCGGACTGGTCGCCAAGCGGGCCGCTCGGACCAGGGCGCTCCCCCAGTTCAAGTACAACGGGCTGATCTCGCTGCTAAATCGTGCCTGCCGGGCCGCATCCGAAAAATGTTGGGCGGCTTCCTTGTAGAGTTGGATGCAGGCATTGTCATCCACGGCAAAGTCGGCCAACTTGGTGGAGAGGAGGACGCCCCACTTATTGAGCGTTTCCCAATCCGTCGGAGCGAGTTCCGCTGCCCGCTTGCATTTTTCCACTGCGCCCTGATAACAACCCAACCGGACCCGGCCATCCACCGGCATGTCGCCAATGGATATCAACACATCGCTCCACAGCAATTGCGTGAATTTATTGGTCGGGTTTTGCTGGGCGGACTGGCTGTATCGTCCGGCGGCTTGCTGGAAAAATTGCAGTCGCTGCTCCGGTACCAGGGATTGCCGCCCCAATTGCACCAGCGCGATGCCCCACTGATTATAGGCGTCCGGATAGTTCGGCCGAGCTTGAATGGCGCGTTGAAAAGCCTCCGCAGCACCGCCAAATTTTTGCTCCCGCATCAATTGCATCCCGGCATCGAATTGCTCGTTGGCGTCGAGAACCAGATTTGTGACGGGTGCTGCGGCGGGCGGATTAGTAGTCACGCCAATCGAGACCGGAGTTTCTGAGCCCCAGGTGCCGACCGCAAGTCCGATCAAACTGAACAGAACGATGTCTCTCATCGCTGCCCAATGGTATACCGGATTAATGTTGTTCCGGCAAGCGAACCTTGACGACCACTTTCACCACATCCGTGGCCCCCTCCGCTGCGAGGCCGGGCGCATGCCCGTCTGCCGGGAACAGGATGCTGAATTGTCCGGGTCCGAGGGACAGCGGGGTCGTTCCGCCGACCATGGCAAAAAAACCAATGTCGCGGGCTGGATCGTACGGCTGCGTCACCGTTGTCAAAGCGGCGAGCGGCGCCCACAAAATCGTCTCCCGGCCCGCCAGAACCAATTGCACATCAGCATATTTACGGTGAACTTCAAGGGCGGCCTGGTCGCGCGGCTTGGTCCGATACCGTTGGACCAGTGCGTACACCCGGTCGCCGTCCAGGTCAGACCGGCCCGTCGGACAATTTGCGTCGAGCGTCTGTAAATACGCGAACACTTTGTCAAGCCCCGGTAGCGTTGCGGCGTATTGCCGCCAGCGGGGCAGAGCGTCGAGAATCATTTTTTCCTTTGGCGGAGGACGGCGGCGCGCGTGCGCAGCCGCAGGGCGTTGAGTCGGATAAAGCCCGTGGCATCCGTCTGATTGTAGGCGCCCTGGTCGGCTTCCATGGTCGCGACGTGCGGATTGTATAATGAAACCGGACTCTTGCGGCCCGCCGTGATGATGTTGCCCTTATAAAGTTTCAACCGCACGGTGCCGGTCACATTCTTCTGGCTCTCGCTCACGAGCGCCTGCAGGGCTTCCCGCTCGGGCGCAAACCAAAATCCGTAATACACCAACTCCGCATACTTGGGGATCAGCGAATCCCGCAGATGCATGACTTCCCGGTCCAACGTCAGCGTTTCAACTTGCCGGTGGGCAAAATGTAAAATCGTGCCCCCCGGTGTTTCATACACCCCCCGGCTTTTCATGCCGACGAACCGATTTTCAACGAGGTCGACCCGGCCAATGCCATGTTTGCCACCCAGTTTGTTCAATGTCCGCAGCACGTTCGCCGGCGACAGCGCCCGGCCGTTGATGGCGACGCAATTGCCGGCCACGAAGTCCAGTTCGACGTATTCCGGTTTGTTCGGGGCCAGTTCGGGAGCGACGCTGAGCTTGAACATGTCCGGCGGCGGTTCGGCCCACGGATCTTCGAGGATGCCGGACTCAAAGCTGATATGGAGCAAATTCCGATCCATCGAGTACGGTTTCTTGGCCGAAGCCTCCACCTGAATGCCGCGCTCGGCGCAGTAGGCGAGCATTTCGGTCCGGCCTTTAAACCGGTTATGATATTCGGGCAACCGCCACGGGGCGATGATTTTCAGGTCGGGCGCGAGTGCCGCGTAGGTCAGCTCAAAGCGGCATTGGTCGTTGCCTTTCCCGGTTGCGCCATGGGCGACCGTGTCGGCCTTTTCCTTGCGGGCGATGGCGACCTGCGCCTTGGCGATCAGCGGTCGGGCAATGCTGGTGCCGAGGTAATACTGGTTTTCATAAATCGCGCCGGCCTGGACCATCGGGAAGATGAAATCGCGCGCGAACTCTTCCACGAGGTCGAGCTCATAGAACTTGCTCGCGCCAGTGGCGCGGGCTTTTTTGTCGAGGCCGTGGAGTTCTTCTTCCTGGCCAATATCGGCGCAGAAAGCGATGACTTCGCACCGGTAAGTTTCCTTGACCCAATGCAAAATTACTGAGGTATCCAACCCGCCAGAATAAGCGACAACGATTTTCATATCGGCGCGATGTCTACGGCAAAACTCTTGAAAAAGCACGCAAATATTCGGGCGCTATCGCCTTCGCATGTTTCACGTTACGCACGAATTGCAGTCAGGTTGTAGCGGCGGTCTATGACCGCCGAAGTCGTTGGCGTACTGGACCGGCGGCGGTCACAGACCGCCGCTACAGAATACCGGTGAAATATGCAGGCTAGCGCTTGCGCTGAATCAGCACCTTGAACGTCTGTCCCATGGTGGAATGGAGCAGTTGGTGCACGGCATTCCGCTCCGCGCTGTGTTGGCCGGCGTTCCGGGTGACGATGCCGGCAATCTCGGCTGCGCCGACCTGCAATAAATAGCGGGCCTGGTCCGTCAACAAGACCGGTTCCAAACCCAGCGACTGGCCGTGCTCGATCAGCGCCGTGAAATCGACATGCGCCGTGAGGTCCTGATCGCCGATGTGGAGATAGGGATGACCGGATTTCGTGTGGCGATAATAACACTGGAGGTGACCGGCCGCGTGGTGCGGTGAGAAATATTCCGCCCGCTCGAATCCGTAGTCGATCGTGAGCACAAAGCCGTGGGTCAATCGGCGGGCGATATCAGTCAGCCAATCCAGGGCGCGCAAATTAATTTCCGACCGGTACCCGTCGGGCAGGCGTGGCAAGCGGGGATCGGAGAGCGGGCCGAGCACTTCTTGGAAAATAGTGGAACGGGCGTCTCGCCCGTTTGCTGGCGACTCGGCAGCCATGAACGGGCGAGACGCCCGTTCTGCTACGTAGATTTCCTGGTCACCGCACACCCGATGCACCGGCAAGGCATCCAGAAATTCGTTGGAGAACACGCACCCGGTGATCTGGTCCGGCAGCGGCTCGCCGACTTCCACACCCCGGTAGTTCAAGGTGGGGGCTGCGGCGAGAATATCATTCCGGAGTTGACCGCGGTGGCCGCCAAATTCCAGGACTTCCGCCACGCCCCACTGCTGGAATTGCCGGGCCAGGATTCGGCCGAACAAGGGGCCTACGCTGACGCTGGTGAAATAATCGCCATCCTTGCCGATGCGCAGACGGCGGGCTGAGACAGCCCACCCTACCTCAGATTGGTAGGGCGCGCTCTCCGAGCGCGCCGCGGTGGTGTAATAACCAAATTGCGGGTGGTAGAGTGCCAGCTCCATGAATCGGGCAAAGGTAATTGCACCGCCGGCGGCGACTATTTCCTGTCGAATCGCGTTGATTAAAGCCGGATTCCCATCCATGCCGGCATCAATATCGGAAACAGCACGCTGGCTGAAGACAAATATTAGAATATTTTGGAATCTTGCAATTATCTCGCACAGCAGGCTTGTCGGACGTCGGGCAAACGCATAAAGTATACCCCGATATGGCAAAAACTTCGGAGAAGGGATTGAATGGTGGCGCGAATTTGTGGTTTGAGGCCCCGCTATTGTCGGCTGCGGGCAAACGCTTTCGCGTCGCATAATTCCAGTAAAATTGTCCAAAATTCGCAATGATCACCCGCGAACGCGAACTCGAAGAAAATCTGATTGAGAAGCTGCGCAGCTTAAAATACGAGTACCGGCCGGACATTTGCGACCGCGCCACGCTGGAACAGAACTTCCGCGACAAATTTGAGGCCCTCAACCGCGTCCGGTTGCTCGATTCCGAATTCCAGCGCCTGCTGGATGGAATCATCACGCCCGATGTCTTTGCCGCCGCCCACACTCTCCGCGAGCGAAACGACTTTACCCGCGACGACGGTACGCCGCTGAATTACACGCTGGTCAACATCAAGGACTGGTGCAAAAACACCTTTGAAGTGGTCAACCAGCTCCGCATCAACACCGACAACAGTCACCAGCGGTACGATGTGATCCTGCTCATCAATGGCGTGCCGGTGGTGCAGATTGAGCTGAAATCCCTCGGCATCAGCCCGCGCCGGGCCATGGAGCAAATCGTCGAATACAAGAACGACCCCGGCAACGGCTACACCCGGACGCTGCTCTGCTTCGTGCAGCTCTTCATCGTCAGCAACCGCAGCGAGACCTGGTATTTCGCCAACAACAACAGCCGCCATTTCAACTTCAACGCCGACGAGCGGTTTCTGCCCGTCTATCAGTTTGCCGCCGAAGACAACAAGAAGATCACCCACCTGGACAGCTTTGCCGAAACTTTCCTGCTCAAATGCGAGTTGGGCCGGATGATCAGTCGCTACATGGTGCTCATTGCCAGCGAGCAGATGCTCATGATGATGCGCCCGTATCAGATTTACGCCGTCAAAGCCATCGTGGATTGCATTCATCAAAACTGCGGCAACGGCTATATCTGGCACACCACCGGCAGCGGCAAGACACTCACTTCCTTCAAAGCCGCCACGTTGCTCAAGGACAACCCGGACATCGAGAAATGCGTCTTTGTTGTGGACCGCAAAGACCTTGACCGGCAGACCCGGGAGGAATTCAACAGATTCCAGGAAAATTGCGTTGAGCAAAACACCAATACCGGCGTGTTGGTAAGCCGGCTGCTTTCCGAGAATTACGCGGACAAGGTGATCGTCTGCACCATCCAGAAGCTTGGGCTGGCCCTGGACGAAACCAGCAAGCGCAACAAGGAAAATAAGCAGCAGGGCCGGGCGACCTACAAAGAACAGTTGGAACCGCTCCGCTCCAAGCGCATCGCCTTCATTTTCGATGAATGTCACCGGTCGCAATTCGGCGACAACCACAAGGCGATCAAAGAGTTTTTCCCCAAAGCCCAGCTTTTCGGCTTCACCGGTACCCCCATCTTTGAACAAAACGCCACCCAGCAGCAGGTAGCCGGTCAGGTGGCTACCTTCAAAACCACCGCCGACCTGTTCCAGCGCGAACTCCACGCCTACACTATCACCCATGCGATTGAAGACCGGAACGTCCTGCGTTTTCACGTGGATTATTTCCGAGCGGGGGATGAAAACGTTGTAAAAGAAAACCCGTGCGTCACGAAACCAGCCATCGTCGATGCCATTTTGGAAAAACACGACGCTGCCACCGGCGGACGCAAGTTCAATGCCATTCTGGCCACCGCCTCCATCAACGACGCGATTGAATACTACAATTTGTTCAAGTCCATGCAGGCCGGGAAGCCGACAGTTGACCCGGCGTTTCAGCCGCTGAATATCGCCTGCGTCTTCTCGCCCCCCGCCGAAGGCAACAAGGACGTGCTCCAGATTCAGGAAGACCTGCCGCAGGAAAAGGCCGACAACGAAAAGGAGCCGGAAAAGAAAAAGGCCGCGCTCAAAGCCATCATTGCCGACTACAACCAGCGTTTCGGCACCAATCACAGCCTCGGCGAATTTGACCTCTACTATCAGGATGTGCAAAAGCGCATCAAGGATCAGCAGTTTCCGAATAAAGACCTGCCGCATTCAAAAAAGATCGACCTCATCATCGTCGTGGACATGCTGCTGACCGGCTTTGATTCCAAATACCTGAACACGCTGTACGTGGACAAGAATCTCAAACACCACGGGCTGATTCAGGCGTTTTCCCGCACCAACCGCGTGCTCAACGGCACCAAGCCCTACGGCAACATCCTCGACTTCCGGCAGCAGCAGGACGCCGTCAACGAAGCGATTGCGCTCTTTTCCGGCGAGAAAATTGATCGGGCTCGGGAAATCTGGCTCGTGGACAAAGCGCCCGTCGTCATCCAGAAGCTGGCCAGCTCCATGCAAAAGCTGGGCGAGTTCATGAAGTCTCAAGGCGTGGCCTGCCAGCCGGCAGAAGTGTTCAATCTCAAGGGCGACGACGCGCGGGGCCAATTCATTAATCTCTTCAAGGAAGTGCAGCGGCTGAAAACTCAGCTCGACCAGTATACCGACCTGACCGAAGCTAACAAAGCCGTCATCGAGCAGGTGTTGCCCAAGGAACAGTTGAACGCGTTCCGGGGTGTCTATCTGGAAACCGCCCAACGCTTGAAAGAGCAGCAAAAGAAGGCCGATGCCCAGGCCGGTACGCCAGCGCAGGAATTGGATTTTGAATTCGTGCTCTTTGCCTCGGCTGTCATTGATTACGACTACATCATGGCGCTGATTGCCCGGTACTCCGCGCAGGCACCGGGAAAGAAGCAGAAGCTGAGCCGCGACCAACTCATTGGCCTCATCCAATCCGATGCCAAGTTCATGGATGAGCGCGACGACATCACCGAGTACATCAACACGCTGAAAGCGGGCGCCGGCTTGAGCGAGACCGCCATCCGCGACGGCTACCAGCAATTCAAGTCGGAGAAATTTTCCCGGGAACTCGCCGCCATCGCCGGCAAGCACGGGCTGGCCACTGCCGCGCTGCAAGGTTTTGTGGACGGCATCCTGCAACGCCTGATTTTCGACGGCGAACAGTTGACCGACCTGATGGAACCGCTCGGGCTGAACTGGAAAACGCGTCGAGTCAAAGAACTCGCTCTCATGGCCGACCTCGTGCCCATGCTCAACAAACGCGCCCAAGGCCGGGACATCTCAGGACTGAGCGCGTATGAACAATAAAGAACACAAACAAAAACGTGAAACGTCTTGTTATTATGAACCATATTGTTGACGCCAACAAAATGGTGAAGCGTAACACCGGTAACCCCATCGAATTCGATGGGATTAGATTTCTACCAGCGACGGAGACACCGCCATGAGCAAAGCCAAACAAACCAGCATTCAAGTTCAAGGCACGCACATCGAGATTATCAAACGCGACAATCAAGATTACATCTCCCTCACGGATATTGCCCGACATCGGAATTCACAGGAACCCTTTGCCATCATCAACAACTGGATGCGCGGCCGGAGCACAATTGAATTTCTTGGGCTTTGGGAGAAACTCAGCAACCCCCGTTTTAAACCTCTCGAATTCGAGAGGTTTAGAACCGAGGCCGGCAGCAACTACTTTGTCCTCTCGCCGCAACGCTGGATCGAAGCTACACAAGCCATCGGAATCATCTCCAAATCTGGACGCTATGGCGGAACCTATGCGCACCGTGAGATCGCCTTTGAATTCGCGTCCTGGATTTCATCAGAATTCAAACTTTACCTCATCAAAGAATTCCAGCGGCTCAAAGACGAGGAAAACAACCGCCTCCAGCTTGGCTGGAACCTCCAGCGCACCCTCGCCAAGATCAACTACCGCATCCACACCGACGCCATCAAGGAAACCCTCATCCCGCCCGCCGTCACCAAGGCTCAGGCCAATCTCGTTTACGCCAACGAAGCCGACCTGCTCAACGTCGCTCTCTTCGGACAGACCGCCAAGCAATGGCGCGACACCCATCCCGATGCCGACGGCAATGTCCGCGATCACGCCCTGCTGGAACAGCTCGTTGTCCTCACCAATCTCGAAAGCCTCAACTCCGTCCTCCTCCGGCAAGGGCTACCCCAGCCGGAACGCCTGCTCAAACTGAATGAAATTGCCATCACCCAAATGCGCACCCTGCTGGCCGACAACAATGTCAAACGCCTGAAATGATAAAGCCCGGTACCAAACCAAAGTTGAAACCCAAGCTGCGCTTCCCGGAGTTTCGGAAGGATCCGGGGTGGGACGAGACACAGCTTCAGAAAATTGCCCTTCCCGTTTCTGAAAGGGCAGTCACAGGAGATGGCGACAATGTATTGAGCCTTTCAGGCGAGCATGGTCTTGTCCTTCAAAGCGACTTCTTTGGCAAGAAGGTCGCGGGAGATAATGCAGAACGGTATCTCAAACTTGTCCGCAACGACTTCGTCTATAACGACAGGACAACGAAAGCGTCCGTTTACGGCACCATTAAACGGTTATCTAAATACGATAGCGGAATCGTTTCACCGATATACAAGTGCTTCCGTTTTGATAGCGGAGAGACGCCAGAGTTTTGGGAGTGGTATTTTGAATCCGGCGCTCATGAATCGGAGCTTGGCAGCCTAGTGAACGAGGGTGCGAGAGCTGGGCGGTTTAATATCTCAATCAGTCAATTTCTCTCCACCGCCGCTTGGCGTCCTGATAAGCCAGAGCAAAGAAAGATCGCCGAGTGCCTGACGTCGCTGGACGAGGTGATTGCCGGGCACGGCCAAAAACTCGCCGCGCTCCAGTCCCACAAAAAAGGGCTGATGCAGCAGCTTTTCCCCCACGCCGGCGAAACCCGCCCCCGCCTCCGCTTCCCCGAATTCAAGAAGGCACCGGAATGGGAGGAAAAGAATCTGAGCGCACTTGCTGAGAATTTGGACAACAGGCGAATCCCGGTAACTGAGAGCAATCGGGTAAAAGGAGAAATTCCATACTACGGAGCATCTGGAATCGTTGATTACATCAATGACCATATTTTTGATGAAGAATTGCTGTGCGTCTCGGAAGACGGTGCCAATTTGGTTGCACGATCCACACCTATTGCTTTCTCCATTTCCGACAAAACTTGGGTAAATAATCACGCCCACGTCCTAAAGTTTGAACATCGCATCACACAAACACTGGTTGAGAACTACCTTAATTCCATTCGTCTCGATGATTTTTTAACAGGAATGGCACAGCCAAAATTAAACAAGGCGATGCTTGATAGCATTCCCGTTTGTCTGCCGGGAATCGAAGAACAACAAACAATCGCCGAATGCCTGTCCTCACTCGACTCTGTAATCGCCGCCCAAACCCAAAAGCTCGAAGTCCTCAAGACGCACAAACAAGGCTTGATGCAGCAACTTTTCCCAGCGACAGCGGAGGCTGCCGATTTATGAACAAAGAACTCATCATCCAGATGCAAAACCAGTTCGACGCGCTGGCTCGGAATCACCCCGATGCCGACGGGGTTGAGTTCTGGTTCGCCCGCGACTTGCAGGAACCGCTCGGTTACGCCCGGTGGGAGAACTTCCTGACTGCCATCCAGCGCGCCATCGAATCCTGCAAAACCACGGGTTATGAAGTGGAACACCATTTTCGTGGCGTCACGAAAATGGTCGAGGTGGGCAGCGGAGCAAAGCGTCCAGTCGATGACTTCATGCTCACGCGCTATGCGTGCTACCTCATCGCCCAGAACGGCGATCCGCGCAAGGAACCCATCGCCTTTGCCCAGAGTTACTTTGCTGTTCAGACCCGCAAACAAGAGTTGATTGAGGAACGCCTGCAATTGATGCGCCGAATGGAAGCCCGGGAGAAGTTGCGCGCTTCCGAAAAGGCGCTTTCCGACAACATTTTCGAGCGCGGCGTGGATGATGAGGGCTTTGGTCGCATCCGCTCCAAAGGCGACGCCGCACTCTTCGGCGGAAACACTACCCAGGCGATGAAGGACAAACTGGGTATTACCCAGTACCGTCCCTTGGCGGACTTTCTGCCCACTCTCACCATTGCCGCCAAGAATCTGGCGACGGAGATGACCAATCACAATGTGCAGCAGTCCGACTTGCGCGGCGAACACGCCATCACGCGGGAACATGTGCAGAACAACACCAGCGTTCGCGACATGCTCGGCCAGCGCGGCATCAAACCGGAAACTTTGCCACCCGAGGAAGACATCAAGAAACTGGAACGCCGCGTCAAAACCGACGAAAAAAAGCTGGAAAAGCAGGCCGGTCGTTTGCCAAACCCAACACCCGAACCATGACCGAACGAGACAAAACACAACTGGGCAAAACCCTGTGGGGGATTGCCGACGATCTGCGTGGGGCGATGAACGCGGACGATTTCCGCGATTACATGCTGTCGTTCCTGTTCCTCCGGTATCTGTCGGACAACTACGATGCCGCCGCGCAAAAGGAACTGGGTCGGGATTATCCCAAGGTCGCGGGGCAAGACCGGCGCGTGCCGCTGGCCATTTGGTATGCCAATAATCCCGATGATGTGGCCGACTTTGAAGCACAGATGCGTCTCAAAGTTCATTATGTCATCGCGCCGTCCTATCTCTGGGCCAATATTGCCAATCTGGCCCGGACGCAGAGCGATGAATTACTCAGGACCCTGGAAGCCTGCTTCAAATACATTGAAGAAAAATCCTTTGAGAACGCCTTCCAAGGGCTGTTCTCCGAAATCAATCTCTACTCCGAAAAACTCGGCAAAACCCAAACCGACAAAAACAAGAAGCTCTGCATCATCGTCCAAAAGATCGCCGAGGGCTTGGCGGAGTTTTCCAACGGTACCGATGCGCTCGGTGATGCCTACGAATATCTGATCGGCCAGTTTGCGGCCGGTTCCGGTAAGAAGGCGGGTGAGTTCTACACGCCGCAGCAGATTTCCAGCATCTTGTCCGGCATCGTCACGCTGGACAGCCAGGAGCCGCGCACCGGGCCGAAGAAACGGTTGCAGAGCATTTTGGATTTTGCGTGTGGGTCCGGTTCGTTGCTGCTCAACGTGCGCCACCGGCTGGGGCCGCACGGCATCGGCAAGATTTGCGGTCAGGAAAAGAACATCACCACGTACAACCTGGCGCGGATGAACATGCTGCTGCACGGGGTAAAGGATTCGGAGTTTGAAATCTTTCACGGCGATACATTGACGAATGATTGGGAGATGCTGCGCGAGACCAATCCCGCCAAAATCCCCAAATTTGATGCCGTGGTGGCCAATCCGCCTTTCAGTTGCCGGTGGGAGCCGACGGAGGCCATGGGCGAGGATGTGCGGTTTAAGAATTACGGGCTCGCCCCCAAGTCCGCCGCTGATTTTGCCTTTCTGCTCCACGGGTTCCACTACCTCAAGGAGGAAGGCGTGATGGCCATCATTCTGCCACACGGTGTGCTGTTCCGGGGCGGTGCCGAGGAACGCATCCGCACCAAGCTGCTCAAAGACGGCAACATTGATACGGTCATCGGCCTGCCGGCGAATCTGTTTTACTCCACCGGGATTCCCGTGTGCATTCTGGTGTTGAAGAAATGCAAGAAGCCTGACGACGTGCTGTTCATTAACGCCGCCGCGCATTTTGTGAAGGGCAAGCGCCAGAACCAACTGACGGAAGAGCACATCGCCAAGATCATCGCGACCTATCAATTTCGCAAGGAAGAGGACCGGTATTCCAAGCGCGTGTCGATGGAGCGGATTGCGGAGGAGGGGTACAACCTCAACATCTCCCGCTACATTAGCACCGCCGTGGCGGAAATCGAGATCGACTTAGAAGCAACCCATGTGAAATTGGTAGAAATCGAGAAGTCCATCCAACAGGCAACGGCGAAGCACAACAAATTCCTGAAAGAGCTGGGCAAGCCCCTTTTGCCATAGCCTGATACTGATTCGTCGAAAGTGTAGGGGAGTCGGAGTGGCGCGTTTTGTTGAAAATCGAGCACTTCTGGACGTTACCGACGACTTGGCACGCGAAAGGTATACTGGGTATAAAAGGGGCCAGTCGTCGCCGTGTCCTACAGTCGGTCCCACTTCGTACGCAGCAACAGACAAATATCTCTTGCAAGCGAAGTTGGATTTGGTAGGTTGCGCGGACAGTTGTCGCAGGACTGAGCCACATTCTTGGTGGTTCCAATGGTTGAGATGGAAAACGAATTACAACAATATATCGCGGTCGGGTTGTTGATGCTGGTGGCGGTGGGGATGGCAGTCGGAATGTTGGTATTGCCAACCATTCTGGGCCAGAAACGCCGGCATAGTGCCGTTAAGGACACGCCCTATGAGTGCGGGATGCCGCCGATTACGGACGCACACGCCCGCTTTAGTGTGAAGTTTTATCTGATTGCGATGCTGTTTATTTTGTTCGACATCGAAGTGGTTTTTTTCCTCGGCTGGGGTGCTGTTTTTCGTGACTTGATTCAGCCGGTGGCCAATGGCGGAATCGGCCTGCGGATGCTGCTGGGCGCCTTGGTTTTTCTCGTGATCCTCGAAGTGGGCCATATCTATTGTTGGAAAAAAGGCGCACTCGATTGGGCGTCTCGGAAAAAACCGCAGGTGATCCCGTGAGCGCCCGCGTGACCCTTGGAGTGGACCAGAAGGTCGAAAGTCGCGATATCCTCATTACGCGGGTCGATGCGGCCGTGGACTGGATGCGGAAGAATTCCGTTTGGCCGATGCCGATGGGGTTGGCGTGTTGCGGGATTGAGTTGATGGCGGCCGGTGCGAGCCGGTTCGACATTGCCCGGTTTGGTGCGGAAGTGATGCGGTTTTCACCCCGGCAATCCGATCTGATGATTGTGGCCGGGACCTGTGTTTACAAGATGGCCGGCGTGGTGAAGCGCGTCTGGGATCAGATGGCTGAGCCCAAATGGTGCATGGCAATGGGGGCGTGCGCCAGCACGGGTGGGATGTATCGGAGCTACGCCGTGGTGCAGGGCGTGGATCGATTTTTACCGGTGGATGTATATATTTCCGGTTGTCCCCCGCGTCCGGAGGCCGTGTTGGAAGGGTTGCTGGCCATTCAACGCCAGATTCAGCAGGAACCGGCACTGAAAAACATGAAACGGGCGGATCGGGCAGCGTCCTATGCGCAGCCCCAGGGTCCGATCATCATCCGCGGCGATTACGCGCCGAAAGTTACGGAGGGGAACACGTGAAACGTAAAACGTGATCCGAAGTCCGATCACGTATCACTCATCACGCTTCACAACACCATGACCCTGCCCCAGGCCATCGAAAAATTGCAAACGCACTTCGCCGCAGCGGTGAGTGCGCCTGTGGAATTTCGGGGCGAATTCACAGTGACGGTTAACCGCGAGCAGATCGCCGCGGTCTGCGCGTTCCTCAAGGCCGAATGTGATTTCGCGATGCTGGTCGATTTGTCGGGGGTCGATAACTACGGGACTGATCCGCGGTATGCGGTGGTTTATGAACTCTGCTCTCTGACTGACCGCAGTCATCTCCGCCTCAAGGTGAGCGTGCCGGAAGATGATCTGCTCGTGGATAGTGTGACCGGCGTCTGGCGCACGGCGGACTGGCACGAGCGGGAAGCGTTTGACATGTTCGGCATCCGCTTTCGCAATCACCCCAATTTAAAACGCATTCTGATGTGGGATGGGTATCCGTACCATCCGTTGCGGAAAGATTTCCCACTGGCCGGCTTGCCGGCCGAGTTGCCGGCCACTGCCATCGAAGCCGGCCAGGTCCAGACCGCATCCATGAACGGCGGCCCGTTCGTGACTGCGCCGGGCGCCCGGACTGCGGCGCGCCGTGAGCCGCGCCAGTCCGACACCGCGCTGGATCGGCAGGACAACAAAGGAACGAACTGAGGTGGGGACGATTCATGAGATGGAGTTGATTGACTCCGCAGCGCGCGCCCAGCAGGCGCTCGATGGGGAACTGGGTGGGGAGCGGATGATCCTCAACATGGGGCCTTCCCATCCGAGTACGCACGGTGTGTTTCGCCTCGTGTTGGAGCTCGATGGTGAGGAAATCAGCAATTGCTGGCCGGAGATCGGCTATCTCCATCGCGGCGACGAAAAAATCGCCGAGAACATGACGTGGACGCAGTTCATTCCGTACACCGACCGGCTGGATTATCTGGCACCGTTGGCCAACAATGTTGCGTACGCCTATGCCGTCGAAAAACTTTGCGGGATCACCGTTCCACCCCGCTGCCAACATATCCGCGTCGTTTGCGCCGAGTTGGCGCGCATCAGTTCACACCTGCTCGGGATCGGGGCCATGAGCATGGATCTCGGGGCGCTGACGGTGTTTTTATACACATTCCAGCAGCGGGAAAAAATTTACGACCTGGCGGAGTTGCTGTGTGGGGCGCGCTTCACTACGAGCTATACCCGGATTGGCGGCCTGGCCAATGATATGCCGGCCGACTTCATTCCGATGTGCCGGAAGTTTATTGCGGATTTGCCCGCCACGATTGATGAGGTGGACAAGCTCCTCACGCGGAACAAAATTTTTGTCGAACGCAACCGGGATGTCGCGGTGTTGTCCAGGGCCGATGCGATTGATTTTGGGGCAACGGGCCCGATCCTGCGTGGCAGCGGCGTCGAGTGGGACATCCGCAAAGCGCGGCCCTACGGCGGTTATGAGAATTTCCAGTTTGACATCCCGACTGGCACCGTCGGCGATTGTATGGACCGGTACCTCGTGCGCATGGAGGAAATGCGGCAGAGCCTCCGCATTCTCCAGCAGGCGCTGGATACGATGCCGGGGGGCGAGTGGAATGCGCCGGAAGCGAAGATTGTTTTGCCCGAGAAAAAAGCTGTGCTGACGAAGATGGAAGAGTTGATCCATCATTTCATCAATGTCACCCAGGGCATCAATGCGCCGGCGGGCGAGGTTTATTTTAGCGCGGAAAATCCGAAGGGCGAGCTCGGTTTCTATATCATCAGCAAGGGGGGCGGAACTCCGCATCGGCTCAAGATTCGCGCGCCCAGTTTTGTGAACCTGCAACTGGTGCCGCTGCTCGCGAAGGGGCACATGGTCGCCGATATGGTGGCCATTCTCGGCAGTCTTGATTTCGTGATGGGGGAATGCGACCGGTAGCCACGGATTCACACAGATTTCCACAGATGAACGACTTTCAACATGGCGAAATAACCGAGCAGATCATCGGTGCGGCGTTTGAAGTACATGGCGTGCTCGGCTACGGCTTTTTAGAGAAGGTGTACGAGAACGCGTTACTAGCGGAGTTGTGCAAGCGGGGAGTGAAGGCTGAAACGCAAAAAGCAATCAAGGTGAAGTACAAGGACGTGATTGTGGGGGATTACGTCGCTGATGTGGTAGTGGATAACAAAGTGATAGTCGAACTAAAGTCCGAAGGCGAGTACAACAATATGCACGAGGCCCAGTTGCTGAATTACCTGAAGGCTACCGGCATCAAGGTCGGCTTGTTGATCAACTTCGGCAGAAAGAAATGTG
>Ga0209083_1001468_pt1 | contig 26676 bp, 16 predicted proteins | sample AM7aDNAmetaG_FD_184132 | JGI IMG/M metagenome (GOLD analysis project Ga0209083, IMG submission 184132) | Freshwater microbial communities from Finland to study Microbial Dark Matter (Phase II) - AM7a DNA metaG (SPAdes) (version 3) | ecosystem: Environmental > Aquatic > Freshwater > Lake ...
CCGCGATAACCTCGACTGGAATGAACTCGCCGTCGTCAAAAATACGCCCTAATTATCCTTGCGTTCAAAGACAGCCGCTTCGTGCTCGTGCTTCCTCAGACGGCAAAGGCATCCGGCAGCTGCCTAGTTCTGCCACTGACACGTCCTATTGAATGATGACATGCTCATTAATTAGGCAAGTCTATGCTTTGTTTTTGCTGGCGACTAGCATAGGATACAGACGCCTAGAATTTGTGCATGAATATTTAGAGGGTTCTTTGAAACATTACAAGTGGTTGCAATTGCAAAAGTTAGGGCAACTACCGGCGGCAGAGGAGATGCCTTTGAGTGCTCCTTCCTCCATGGAATCCGAGCCCCATCCTGAGAATCTGCATGAGCTTTGCTCTACGGATACGTCATCTGCGCTTCCTGGATCTTCTGCGCCGGTCCCGGCTGACACCGTGTCGTCCGATTCGACCCCGCCCAATCCACAGGAAGCGCACAGGCGGGAAATCATGGAACGAGCCGAACTTGAGCTCAGCATATTGAACGAAATCAGCCGTGTTCTCGGATCCACGCTTGATCTCCATGCGGTCTTCGACCAGACCATGCGGGTTTTGGCCGACCGTCTGGGCATGGAACGCGGCTCGATGGTCTTGCTGGATGAACTGACCGGGAAGCTTCGTACTGAGGCGGCCCTGGGATTAACTCCCGAGGAAATCTCCCGCGCCATCTATGATATGGGCGAAGGCATCACCGGCACGGTTGTCGCCACGGGAGAGTCCATCGTCGTTCCTGATATCGCCACCGATGAACGCTTCCTCAATCGCACGGGCGCCCGCCCTCTGACCCCTTCCGGCAACGGCGCAACCACCAGTTTCATCTGCGTGCCCATCAAGACCGAAGGCCGCATCGTCGGCGCACTTTCGGCTGATAAAACCTTTCGTGATGGTGACGCACTCAAATCCGATCAGCGGTTACTGGAAATCATCGCCTCGTTTATTGCGCAGGCCTTGAAGATCCATGCCATCGTCGCCCAGGAACGCGAAGAGTGGCAGGAGGAAAAGCGGTCGATGTCGGCCAACCTCCGTTCCAAGTACAAATTCGACAACATCATCGGCTCGGCCCAGGCCATGCTCGAAGTCTTCGACACCATCGCCCAGGTAGCCAGTTCCCGTGCCACGTGCCTGATCCTCGGCGAAACCGGGACGGGTAAGGAACTCATCGCCAAGGCCATTCACTTCAATTCGAACCGCGCTGACAAACCGTTCATCCGCGTCAACTGTGGAGCCCTGACCGGCACGCTGCTCGAATCCGAGCTTTTCGGGCACGTCAAAGGCTCCTTTACGGGCGCCATCAAAGACAAGATGGGTCGCTTCGAAGCCGCCAATGGCGGTACGCTTTTCCTTGATGAAGTCGGCACCATCGACACCGGCCTGCAGGTCAAACTTCTCCGCGTGCTTCAGGAACGCGAGTTCGAACGCGTCGGCGACAACCGCACCATGAAGGTGGATGTGCGAATCATTGCCGCGACCAACCTGGATCTGCAGGAGGAAGTCGGCAAGGGCCGCTTCCGCGAGGACCTGTTTTATCGTCTCAATGTCGTCACGATCTTCCTGCCGCCGCTGCGGAACCGCCGCGAGGATGTGCCGCGCCTGATCGACTTCTTCCTCGACAAATTTAATGCTGAGAATGCCAAAACTTTGCGGAAAATCTCGAAGGAAATGCTCAATGTGCTGGTGCGTTACCCGTGGCCGGGGAATGTCCGCGAACTGGAAAACGCAATGGAGCGGGCGGTGGTGCTGTCCCGTTCCGATACGTTGACCGAGGAACTTCTGCCCACCGCGATTCGAGCATTTTCGCAGCAGGGCCGGGCGAATATGGCGTCCGAAGGCATCGACGCCCTGACCCGCCGGTTGGCTGAGCAATCCATCAACGAATTTGAATTGCGTGAAGGCCAGATTTACGACATGGTCGTGCGGCAGGTGGAAAAGGCGCTGATCGAAAAAGCGCTCGACCGCTGCTCGGGGGTGAAAATCAAGGCCGCCGATTTCCTCGGCATCAACCGCAATACGCTGAACAAGAAGTTCAAAGAATTGGGCCTGGAGGCGGAGGAAATCGCCGAAGCCGCCGCGGCCGCCCAGGTTCCGCCGGCGGTCAAATAGCCGATGGGCAGCACGGATCTCGCTTGAATGAACTCCGAATGGCAACTGCGGGTGGGGGAAATGCGCCGGACAGGCCTGATGAACTCCAAGCCATTTTGCCGATGAATTCTGACCACTAGCAAATGCTGCGCGAGCCATTGCGTCGTTATTGACACTTTGTCCTGGACGCGGCGGAGAGAGAATCCATTTCGGACGACTGAGTTCCCAGTGAGGCCCGTATGACGCTCCTCGATACCTCTGTCCCAGTCGCGAATTCGGTCGCCGTCTCCACGCCCGCAATTTCCTCTCATCCAACTCCCATCAAACGTGCGTTTACAGTTGCCGTGACTTCCGGCAAGGGCGGCGTCGGCAAGACCAATCTGGCGGTGGGACTGGCCACTCTGCTGGCCCAGAGCCACAACGTTGTTCTGGTTGATGCGGACATGGGACTGGCCAATGCGAACGTCTTGTGCGGCGTGGTGCCGCGGCAGAATTTGGCGCATGTGGTCGAGGGGCAGTGCTCGCTGGCAGATATTCTGACCCACACCGCGGCGCGATTCCGATTTGTGCCGGGCGCATCGGGCATTGCATCCATGGCGGCGTTGACACAGCGACAGCGTGAAGACTTGCTGGCCCAGTTGGAGACCCTGCAATCTACTAGTGACATCGTTCTGTTCGATACCGGCGCAGGAATCGGACGCGAAGTGCTGGCGTTTACGCAGAACGTCGACCACGTATTGCTGGTGACCACGCCGGAGCCGACGGCCATGCTGGACGCGTATGCGGTGCTGAAAGTGCTGACACGTGCGAAAATTTCCGGACAGATTTCGATGGTCGTAAACCAGGCGAAGAGTCTCCACGAAGCGGAGATGGTGCATTTCAATATCATTTCGGTGGCCCAGCAGTTTCTGCAGACGCAGGTGCCGCTGCTGGGGCATGTGCTGCTGGATCCCAATGTGCCTCTGGCAGTGCGGCAGCGAACCGGTTTTGTGCGGGCGTATCCGCGCTCTCCGGCGACCGCGAGCCTGCGCACCGTGGCGCAGGGTGTGGAGCGATTACTCGCCGCCGCACGTCCGGAAGCCTCGCCGTCGTTCTTTCATCGCTTGTTCAGTTGGTGGGGATGACGGGCGCGGGACCTCCAATAATAGAAAACCTGATTACGATGAGCGATCGCGGATTTGCCAACGCCGCATTCCGGTAGTGGTTTGCTTGCGGATTCCGGGCAGGTCGATGCTCGCGGTAATGCCTTTGGGGAGGGACAAGCCGACATCGATGCCGCCGGTCGTGGTGCGCTGCCAAGACGCGTGGATCAGGCCGTGGGGCGTGGGGATCGTCGCCGCGGCATGATCTACGCTCGGAAAATCGAGCACCGGCGCGAAGCGCACCGTTTCCCAGGCGGTTCCGGTTTGCGTGACGCCCGCCAGTGTCCGCGTGAAATGGTAGATGGGGTGGGCTGACCATGCGTGGGTATTCGTCGATGCGCGGCCATTCTTGCCCCAGCTTTCGGCGGTGCCGCCCCAGGCAATCATTGGGGCCCAGTGTTCGCGGATGTGCGCGGCAACTTCGCGGCCGTGACCGGCGGATTCGAGTACGTCGTATACGTAGGTGATCCAATAGCTGGAGGGTTGTCCGCCGGGCACTTTTTCCCCGCGGATGTACGGCAGGAGTACGGAGTCCAGCATGTGCTGATGCGTTGCCGGCAGGAGGTTGCAGACGATAGCGAGCGTCTGGTTGTGGACGGAATGGATGTTAACCGGTTTGCCGGCGGGGGTGATGCCGTCGCGGAAGAGGCGGGCTTTGGAATCATAAAGATGTTTGACGATCAGCTTTTTCTGTACCCTCGCCAGCGCAGCGAGTCGCGTTTTCACGGCGGGCATGTGCGCGGCATCGGCGAGTTCGGTCATGCAGTTCAGCGCGTGAAGGTACCAGAGGTTGAGAAGGGTGGGGGTGCCATCCTTTTGGATATCGGTCCAGTCGAGGAAGAGCCAGTAACGCGGGTCGAAGCGTAGGAGTCCGTTCTTGCCGCGGCCTTCGCCGGTGAAGTACCCGAGCAGCCGTTCGATCCGCGGCCATTGCTCGGCGAAGAGGGAGGCATCGCCGGTCTGGTGGAAATAATCCCAGATGGTGATGGTCCAGATGAGAGAGAAATCCGGAAGGATGCAGTAGTGGGCGATAGTGGGTGCGTGGCCGTAGGTGAGGCCGTTGGGTACTTCCTGGCGAGCGATGGAGCGGATGCCACGGACGAGCAGGCGCGTATCGCCGCTGATGTGGAAGGTGTTCTGGGCCTGAACGCGGGCGTCACCCCACCACTGGGCCTGTTCGCGCCAGGACGTATCGACGTAGGAATCAAGCATGCAGACGCGCTGCGTGCGGACGGAAATGCGGTAGATGTCATTGATGACCGGATCGCTGGAGCGAAATTCGCCTCGGATCTGCAGCGGATAGAACGTTTCGCGGAGGGCGATCTTGAGTTTGATGGGCTTGGGGTTTTCGCGCGCGATGATGACGACATGCCGGTGACCGAGCATCTGGAAGAATTCATGCTGGGTGCGGCCGGGGCGGAGGGTCAGTCGGGCCGTCAGGGCGGCATGGCAATCGTCTTCCGGGGGACCGAGATAAGGTTTGAGGCCATCGTTCAGCGCCTCGGTGTGGAAGAAGTCGAGAACTTCGCCGCCCGCAGCGCCTTGTGCGTCAACGATCAGTGCGCCGATGGTGGGCTCGCCCATGTCGAGCGTGATGGCGGTGAGTTTGCCTTTGGCGGTGGGGGGGATGACGAGCTCGAAAAAATCTTTGCCGCGGCGTCCGGCGGTGTAGGCACGCCACTTGAGCTTTTCAAATTCGGGCCAGAAACCGAAGGTCAAGTTTTCGAAGGTGCGGTAGTCGGAAACGCAGGTGCCGGTGGCGATGGAGCTGGTCTTGGCGTAGGGTCGCGGCGTGCTGGTCAGGTGCGGGATGCCGCGGGACTCCATGTCGTGCCAAGGCATGATGCCGAGGGGGAAAACTTGCCCGGGCTTCTTCCAGCCGTCGGCTGCACGCACGGGTGTGGCGCTGGTGATCCAGCGTTGGTCTTCGAGGCGGGCGTCGACATTTTCCTGGAAGTTGAGTTGCAGGCTCAGGCGGCCGGTATGGGGATGGTGACCGGGCGCGATGCGGCAAAGCCACGAGGCATCCGTCTTGATTTCGGTCTTGCCCCAAGTGGCGCGACAGATCAGGCTGGCGCCACGTTCGTGGATGTACTGAAACGTGCTGATGCCGGCGTTATAGCACCGGACGCTCATCCAGTTGTTGCCGCGACGAAGCCACGGGGCGAGATCGATTTCGTCATAGGGCCAGCTCTTCTGATAGCCGCGGGCCGGGCCGCGACACACATATTGGCCGTTGACGTAGAGCGCATAGCACTGGTCGGCGGTGATGAAGAATGGGGCACGTTTGGGTACGCCGGCGAGCCGAAAATCTTTGCGGAATTGAACATGCTGATTGCTGGTGAAATCCTGCCGAATCGGCCAGATCCATTCTGCGCCGGCGAAGTTTTGCATGGACATGAGGTCATCCTGTAACGAACTGCTGAACATCAAGTTTCCGGCGATCAATACCGAAGGCAAGCGGGGAAGCGTACAACACAAGTGATTGCGTTTCAATTTAAGCCGGGCGCAGGTCTGATTGCACTTGGCCGAATTGGAGATTGAATTGCGGACAATTCCGATGAATCACGCGGAGTGGGTGGAAATTAGTTAGGATACTAACTAATATGTCTGTGAAGGAGTGTTCATGGCGACGGCGGGGAGCAAAGCTTCGCAGAAGGAAGGAATGCAGACGACTGATCAGGCATTTCGGTCCCTGGTACGTGCCAGCCTGCTGGTGCGGCGGATCATGCAGCCGTACTTCGCGAGGTTTGGGCTGAGCGGTTCGCAGTGGGGCGTGTTGCGGTCGCTGCATCGAGCCGAACTGGAAGGGATGCGCGGGGTACGATTAACGGACCTGGGCAATCGCCTGCTCGTGCGGCCCCCGAGCGTGACGGCGATCGTGGAACGGCTATGCCGAACCGGATTGATCCGGCGCGAGGTGGCCCCGACCGATTTGCGTGCAAAGCTGGTGACGTTGACGCCTGCGGGCCGGAAACTTGTAAAACGCGTATTGAGGGGTCATAGCGCGCATATCGCGGCCGTTATGGATATTTTGCCGCCGGATGAGCAGAAATCCCTGCTGCGAATTTTGACGCGGCTGAGTGATCATTTGACCGAACTCGTGGAACGAGGCGGACAAGATGGGGGCGACGGTGGAATCGAAGATACGGATACGACGGAACTGAACGAAGCGATGCGGAGTGTGAAATGAAGCGTTTTTTATTCGGGTTATTGGTGTTGTTGATCATCCTGGGAGTTGGTGCGGGTGGAGTTTACTGGCTACGATCGCGAGCCAAAACCCAGCAGACGGAATTTCGAACTGCTGCAGTGAAGCGCGGCGACCTGGTCGTGACGATCAGCGCCACCGGTACCGTCGAACCTGAAGAGGTGATTGATGTCGGGGCGCAGGTGGCCGGACTGATCAACTACTTCGGCAAGGATAAGAACGGAACGCCCGTCGACTACGGATCGGATGTCGAAGAGGGAATGGTGCTGGCGAAGATTGACGACGTCTTGTACCAGGCAGATGTCAATCAGGCCCAGGCGTCGGTCGATCTGGCTAAGTCCGGAATAATCCGCGCCCAGGCCGACCTGGGGCAGATGAAGGCGAAGCTGGAGCAGTCCCAGGGCGACTGGGAGCGGGCGCAGAAACTCGGACCCTCCGACGCCTTGGCGGAGACGACCTACGACGCCTACAAGGCCACTTACGAGATCGCCAAGGCTAACGTGGCGGTGGGGGAGGCCACCATTCTTCAGATGAAGGACACCGTGAACCAGGCCCAGGCGCAATTGATGCGGGTACAAAGGAACCTCGGCTATTGCACGATCACCTCGCCGGTGAAGGGCGTCATCATCGATCGCCGCGTGAACATGGGCCAGACCGTGGTCTCAAGTCTCAACGCGCCCAGCCTGTTTCTGATCGCCAAGGATCTCAAGCGGATGCAGGTGTGGGTGGCAGTGAACGAAGCGGACATCGGCAATATTCACGCCGGCCAGCCGGTGACGTTTACGGCCGATGCGTTTCCGGGACAGACTTTCACGGGTGAAGTCGGCAAGGTACGTCTGAACGCGACGATGACGCAAAACGTCGTGACCTACACGGTCGAAGTCGTGACGGACAACTCCAGCGGGCGGCTTCTGCCCTATTTGACGGCCAACGCGCAGTTCGAAGTGTCGCGGCACAAAGATGTGCTGCAGGTGCCCAATGCGGCCCTGCGCTGGATGCCGCGGACGGAACAGATCGCGCCCGATTTCCGGCAGGGGCCGCAGAAGGACGCGACGAGCCAGTCGGCCCAGGAACCGGCTGCAGAAACGCAGGCCACGACCGAAGAAGCTCCGGCAGCGACTGAAGAGTCGACGGCCAGGGGCCATGGCATCGTGTGGGTGCAGGATGGCCAGTACGTCAAACCGATCCGCGTGCGCACGGGCTCGACGGACAACTCGATGACGGAAGTCAGCGGCCGCAACCTGAAGGAAGGCATGCTGGTGGTGACCGGCGAGAGAAAAGCGGGAACGGATGAGGCCGCGGTGACCAATCCCTTTACTCCGCAGTTCGGACAGGCGATGCGGCAGCGTTCCAACACCAAGCCGCAGGCAGAACAGGGCGGCCAGAGCACGCAGGGCAGCCAGGGCACGCGGAAGCCGCAGTAGTCAGCGTATAGAACAAGCTGTAATGAAGGTGATCGTGTGAGTTTGATTGAGTTGAAAAACCTCTACAAGACGTACCATCTCGGAGAGGTGGACGTGCCGGTGCTCAAGGGAATATCCCTGAATATCGGCTGCGGCGAAATGGTCGCGTTGATGGGCGTCTCGGGCTCGGGCAAGAGCACGCTGATGAACATTCTGGGTTGCCTCGACCGGCCCACCTCGGGCGAATACTGGCTGGAAGGCGAAGAAGTGGGCCGGCTCTCCTCCAACTTTCGCGCGACGGTTCGGAACCAGAAGATCGGATTTGTCTTTCAGAATTTCAATCTGTTGCCGCGCACCACGGCACTTGAAAACGTGATGATGCCGCTGACCTATACCGCGCAGCACATGACGGAGCGGCAAACGCGCCGCCGCGCCACAGAAATGCTGGAGCGCGTGGGCCTGGCGGAACGAATGCACCACCATCCGTCGCAGCTTTCCGGTGGGCAGCAGCAGCGGGTGGCGATTGCCCGCGCGCTGATCAATCAACCGCCGCTGCTGTTCGCCGATGAGCCGACGGGCAACCTCGATTCGCGAACCAGCGAGGAAATATTGCACATGTTCCAGAAGCTCAATGAGGAACAGAAGATCACGATCATCCTGGTAACGCACGATCCGGAAGTCGCCCATCATGCCAAGCGGATGATTCGTATTCGGGATGGTCTGATCGTCGATGACGGCGCAGCTGAAAGTGCGACGGCGGAAGGGCAGGGCGTGGCATGATGAAACTGCTTCGCATATTACTGATCGCGCTACGGGCACTGAAACGCAATCCGATGCGCGCCGGCCTGACAACCCTCGGCATCGTGATCGGTGTGGCCGCGGTGATCGCCATGATGGAAATCGGCACCGGCGTTTCCCAGGAGATCCAGCGCACGATTACCGACATGGGCGCCAACGCCTTGATGATCCTGCCGGGCACCGCGGCAACCGGTGGTGTGAGTTTCGGGGCAGGCTCCTCGGTGACCCTGACACCCCAGGATTGCGACGCAATCCTGAGGGAATGCCCCGCGGTGCGCTGGGCTGCGCCAGTGGTCAGAGCGCGCGCCCAACTGGTTTACGGCAACAAGAACTACGTGCCATGGCAGATCAACGGCACCACGCCGGATTATCTGCAGGCGCAGAACTGGGCGGATCTCGCCGAGGGAGAGCCGTTCACCGATAAGGATGTGCGGAATGCGAGCAAGGTGTGTCTGATCGGTCAAACGATTGTGCGGGAGCTTTTCGAAGGCGAATCGCCCATCGGAAAAGAATTGCGGATTCACAATGTGGCCTTCAAGGTAGTCGGAGTGCTCCCCCGGAAGGGCGCCAACATGATGGGCTTCGATCAAGATGACCTCGTCCTGGCGCCGTGGACAACCATCAAGTACCGCGTGACCGGCTCGCCCCTGGCCAGTGCCAATCAAAGCAGTGCCGCTTCTGGCACGAGCAATACCGTCAACACGCTCAACCAGCTCTACCCGCTCTCCCAGTTGCAGCTCTATCCCGTGCAGTCGGCAGTACAACAGGCCGACACGCCTTTGCCGGTACGCTTTACCAATGTCGATCAGGTCGTGGTTTCGGCGCAATCCGCGGATCAGATCCAGGCTGCCATCCGGCAGGTCTCTGACTTACTGCGCGAACGGCATCATCTGCGCGGGGATACTTCGGACGATTTCAGCGTGCGCGACATGACGCAGATGGTGGCTGTGCTTTCATCCACCGCCACCCTGATGACCAAGCTTCTGCTGTTCGTGGCGTTGATTTCGCTCATCGTCGGCGGCGTAGGCATCATGAACATCATGCTCGTCTCGGTCACGGAGCGCACACGGGAGATCGGCCTGCGGATGGCCGTCGGCGCGAGGGCGAGGGATATTCTCCGGCAGTTCCTGGTAGAGGCTGTCGTGCTGTGTCTGAGCGGCGGGATCATGGGCATCGCCATCGGGCGGGGATGCTCCATGTTGATTCGCCAGTTTCTGCATTGGCCGGTGGAAGCATCGTGGTTGGCCATCATGGCAGCAGTGGCGGTCTCGGCGTCGGTAGGCATCGTTTTTGGCTTCTATCCGGCGTGGAAGGCGGCGCGACTCGATCCGATCGAAGCCTTGCGATACGAATAAAGTTGGTCGCTGCCAGGCATAGAATTCGAGAAGACGACAACACCCGGGCACCCTATTGTGGAATTGCGACAAAGGACAAGTTTCATGGGCAAACGCGGAACAAATCAAAATAGATTATGGCTTACGGCAGCCGGCGGCATCGGCGCCATGCTGCTGGGAATCGCTGGTTGCGCGGTAGGGCCGAATTTTCATGCGCCCGTGACCACCATGCCCGCGGCCTGGGAGGGGCCGGCCACCGCTCCGGCCAGCCAACCGGCGACGCAGCCCGCGGTCGATCTGGCCCAGTGGTGGAAATCGTTCCAAGATCCGACACTCAATGCCCTGGTGGAACGGGCGATCGCTTCGAATCTCGATATCAAACAGGCCGAATTGCGGATTCGGCAGGCTGCGGGATCGCGCGGCGTGGTGGCTTCGGCGTTCTGGCCGACGGTCGACGTGAACGCCAGTGGCCAGCGCAGCCGCACGCCCGCCGGAGGATCCAAAGGCATTACGCAAAACTCGTTTCGAGCCGGACTCGATGCCGTATGGGAACTGGATATTTTCGGCGGTGTGCGGCGGAATATCGAAGCCTCCGAGGCGGACCTGCAGGCCGCCGTCGAGGATCGCCGCGACGTCCTCGTCACGCTGGTTTCCGAAGTCGCTCTCAACTACACGCAGCTTCGCGGATTCCAGCAACAGATCGTGATTGCCAAACGAAATCTCGATGCCCAGAAAGACACCGCGCAGTTGACACGCAAAAAATTCGGGGCCGGCCTGGTCGGATCGCTGGATGTGGCCAATGCCGACGCCCAGGTGGCAACGACTGAAGCCACCATTCCCACATTGGAAGCCGGCGCGCGGCAAACTATCTATAACATCAGCGTGCTTCTGGGACGTCCGCCCGCCGAACTCGTCAAGGAACTCTCCCCTGATGGCCCCATACCGCCTTCGTCGCCTGATGTGCCGGTGGGATTGCCCTCCGAACTACTGCGGCGCCGTCCCGACATTCGGAAAGCTGAAGCACAGATTCACGGTGCCACAGCGCGGATCGGCGTGGCCACGGCGGATCTCTTTCCGAAATTCACGCTGACCGGCTCGCTCGGATTTGAGGCAGACAAGTTGGCCCAAATGGGGAATCTGAACAATCGCTTCTGGTCGTTTGGTCCGGCGATGAGTTGGCCGCTGTTTGATGCGGGAAGGATTTCGTCGAACATCGAAGTGCAGAAGGCCCTGACGGAGCAATCCGTCCTGACCTATCAGCAAACGGTTCTGACGGCGCTGCAGGAAGTGGAATCGGCGATGATTTCCTATGACAGGGAACGCGTGCGGAATGCCTCGCTCATCGTGGCGCAGGAGGCCGATCGCCGGGCCGTCGATCTGGCGACGCGGCTCTACAAACAGGGACAAACCGATTTTCTCAATGTGCTTGACGCACAGCGCTCGCTGTTTGCCACCGATGCCGCATTGATCCAGAGCACCCAGACCCTGAATACGGATCTGATCGCCCTGTACAAAGCGCTCGGCGGCGGCTGGGAAAGCCAGGAGCAACCCGCCACCGCGCCGGCGATGACTCCCGCTACGCTCCCCTCGACGCTGCCGGCAACGCAACCGACGACTGCACCGGCGACCGAACCGGCAAAACCTTGATTCGCTATTGACACGCAATCCGCAGGATGCGGAAATGGGACTCCGCTCGTTTTTTTTCTTTCGCCGGAAGCGTCTTTCCCTATGAAGAAAATTCTTCAATATCTTGGCGAAAGACCGCAATGGATGATCATCGCCGTCGCCGCCCTCCTGCTCCTGGGCATCGACTGTGTGGATTTCATCACCGGGCCGAGGGTGAGCGTTTTCCTACTTTATCTGGCCCCGGTGACGCTGGTCACCTGGTTCTGTGGAAAGCGTGCCGGTTACTGGAGCGCCTTGCCTTGCGCAATCTCGAGGCTTTTGGTTCTGATCTATGCGGATGTGTCTGAACCCGGCAGTATTGTGCCTTACTGGAATTCATTCATGGCCTATGCCACGTTGTTGGTCGTGGCACGCCTCGTCCACGCCCGGAAAGAGCTCGGGATGCGGATAGAAAACCTCGTCAATGAGCGTACCGTGTCCCTGCAGGCGGAGTTGCTCCAGCGCCAGCGCGCCGAGGAGGCGATTCACAATCTGGCGTCGCAGCTTTCAGTGGCTGAGGATGCCGAGCGCCGCAAACTGGCCCATGACATCCACGACACCCTTGGGCAGACTTTGACGGTGATCAAGATGAACCTTGAGGCCGTTGCCGAAGCCGGCCACGATCAGAGCCAGGTCAAACGAATCCGCGATTCGCTCGGGCTGGTGGAAAATCTGATTCAGCAAACGCGGACGCTGACCTTCGAACTCTATCCTGCGATGCTCGATCATCTTGGATTGGTGCCGACAATTCGCCGCTACTCCGAGCAATTTCAAACGCAGACCGGCGTTCAGCTCACGGTTTCAGAGCTGGGTGAACCACGCACGCTGTCGAACCAGGCGGCGAACTACCTGTTCCGTTCGATCAAGGAACTCATCAATAATGCCACAAAGCATGGCAAAGCACAGGAAGTCTTGATCACGGTACATTGGCGACCGGATGCGTTTTCCATTGTGGTCGATGATGACGGTTGCGGGTTTGATCCCGTCGCGGCGCTTTCGCCGAAGGCTCATCCAGGACTGGGATTGGCCGGCATTCAGGAGCGTCTGCGTTCGTTGGGCGGAGAATTATGCGTAGAGTCTGCACCGGGCGAGGGAGCACGTATCATTCTGGAGCTGAAATTGGACAGAAATCATGCACAGGAGCGCATGGAAATAACATGAAAACAGTACTCTTGGCAGAAGATCACACGCTCGTGCGCACCGGCATACGTACGATGCTGGAGACCGCCGCTCGACTGCGCGTGGTCGGCGAGGCGAACGACGGCCGCCAAGCCGTCCAACTTTTCAACGAACTTCATCCCGATCTGGCCATTCTCGATGTGACCATGCCGTCGCTGAATGGAATCGAAGCGGCGCGACAGATCGTCGCCGAGCATTCCGGCGCACGCATCATCATGCTGTCGATGCACAATGATGCCCAATACGTTTTGGAGTCCTTGCGCGCGGGGGCAGCAGGCTATGTGCGAAAAGATGCGGCTTTCACGGAGCTTCTGGCGGCCATTGAGACCGTTCTGGACGGCCGCACATACCTGAGCCCACCGTTGGCGGAACTGGTTGCCAATAGTTACATCCGCATGGCACGCGGTGAGAGTGCCACCAACGAATTGGCGAAACTATCCGGTCGCGAACGCGAAATTTTGCAGCTCATCAGTGAGGGACACTCGAGCGCCAAGATCGCCGAAATGCTATTTATCAGTATCAGAACAGTAGATACGCACCGGCAGCACATCATGGCCAAGCTGGGCGTTCACAACGTCGCGGGGCTGACGAAACTGGCGATTCGCCACGGACTTTGCGAACCATAGAGCGTAAATACGTATTAATGCTGATTCATAAATAAGTATTGCTAGTTAGCTAATGCGCGCATTCTAACTCATGCAGTTCTTATGCTTTATTGTAACAATTTGTTTTGTGGTTCCTTACTGTGGCGGTGAGGCACTGCAGCCTGCGGCTGGTTGTTAAGGCCGTGCGGCGCTGATCCCCGGCAGGTCAAGCAACATGCGATGCTTGGGAATCAGCAATGACTTTGCTGTTGGTGGTGGATGTCCCGCGCAGAGGCGCAACGGCTTTTGCATCGTGGAATTTTTCTCCGTGGACATCTGAAAGCGGTGCTCGATGGTACACGTCGTTGAAATGCCGGACGTATGGGCGTTTGAACACATCATGGGGGATCTGCTTCTCCAGCGGGAAGCGGAAAATCAGTTTCTTCTGGCGGAATTGCTTGGTCAACTCCAGACGCCGCGAAACGTGGTGATCTTCGGACGTCAGCCGAAATTCTTTGTCATCAAAGTCGATGATCAGATCTCCGCAGGCGCCATACTCACGCGCGAGGGAATCCTCATGCTGAGTTGGTGCGCCCAGGGCGGACTGATGCAATTGGCCCAACATCTTTCAAAGATCGGCACGGAGATCTCCATGATCTTCGGCGCTGCCGTGACCAGTGCGCTGTTTACAAGGATATGGAGAGAGATCAGTGGGCAGCATTGCCAGCCCAATCGCGGCGAACGGGTGTATCAGATCAACGAAGTCGTTCGGCCGCGCGGGGTAGCGGGCCGCTTGTCTCTCGCCACCCGCGCCGATGCTCAGACGCTCATCCGCTGGATCGACCAGTTCTGCATCGAAGCCCATTTTGAGAATTCGCGGCCGGCACATGCTCTGTTCGAGGAACTCCTGGCGAGCCGCAGCCTGTTTGTCTGGCGGGACGAAAACAACCTGGCCTGTTCGATGGCCGCAGCCGTCAGCCCTACTCCTCACGGCACATGCATCAACCTCGTCTATACGCCACAGGAGCATCGTCGGCGCGGCTACGCATCGGCCTGCGTTGCGGCACTGGCGGATATTCTATTGTCCGAGGGGCGTCACCATTGCTTCATTCTGGTCGATCCTGAGGATATTGCTCTGCAGGCCTTGTATGAAAAAATTGGGGCGAGGTTTGTCGTTCAGACATTACGTTGCTCCCGTGTGCAACCGGCCGGTGTGGAACCACCGAACGATGCAGCTTTGCGCGAGATAGTAATACAGCCTCGCGACACTTGCGCGGCGTAGATTGCCAGCGGTTTTGTGTGGGGGAGAAAACAGACCGGAGTGGGATGAGAGTCAGCGGATGGCCGGCGGCGATCCACTGATGAGATTGGAATAAGAAGACTTGCAAAACGAACTGCGAATCGCGGTCGAAATGCAGGTGGTGGTTACCACGCCGCTGCGTAATGTCAGACAAGCACAACCGCGTGTTCATCGCAAAGATGATGATCGCATCACCATTTCACGTCCTATATTTTTGTCTTGGCGCGACTGCGACCTACCTGTTACTTTAGTGGCGGCCTGGTCGGAAAAGAAAACTCACTTCTGCTTCTGCTCGACGGCAGGAACCAGCTTCGCTTGGGCAATACGTTAAACGTACTTTGCCTGAGCGACAGTGGCATCGGTTCCAACGTCGTCCCATCCATCCGATCCCAGCTTCATTCAGTAGGTGACAGGTTGGCACAGGCCCGATGCGGCCGCTGTGGAAGGAGTCTCGCGTGGTGAAGACCAGTCGATTGAACAATTGCGGCCGTGCCAAGCGATATGTTCCGCGCCTTCCGGCGCTGCTTGAGTCTCTGGAGTCGCGGTTGCTTCTCTCGACGACGGATCCGGTGATCTTCAATATCACTGGTGCGGTGACGCCGGGGCAGATACTGGGCATCGAAGGGGGCAACTTCGGCAGCAACGCGCAAGTGTGGATCGACCGGATTACCGACTCCAGCGACACGCCCAATCCGGAAATGCAACTCTCCACGGTGTTGACCCATTCGGTAAGTTACGTGGCCGCTGAGGTGCCCCTCACCTTACAGGAAGGCCTGTACGCGGTATTCGTGAAGAACACTGATACGAACGTGGTCAGTGCATACACGCTGACGAATCAGGCCGCGGCGTGGCAGTATCTGGATCTTGCCGGCGCGCAGATCGATCCCGGACGAAGCTTCCGAATTTACGGTCAAAATCTGGACTTTGCCGCCACTACCAGCACCGTACAGTTCCGGAGTGTCAGCGACGGCACGCTGTTGAACGCCACGGTGACGCAGGGATCAGACCCGTTCATCCTTCAAGTGACGGCGCCGTTGAATCTCGTCACGGGAGTGACTTACGACGTTCTTGTGAACAACGGCTACGGTGGCAGCTATGGGCAGACGGTGGGGCCGCAACTCAAGGCGCGTGCCGGCGGAGGAGTCGACCACTGGAACATCGGTACGCCCTGGGCACAGGCCGATTTTGGTTTCTACAATAATGTCTACGACATCAAGAATGATCCGCGGCTAACGCTGCATGCTGTGGGCGATGGCGTGGCGGATGACCACCTTGCGATTCAGCAGGCGATCAATGCGGCCAATGCCGCAGGCGGGGGCGTGGTCTACTTCGCGCCGGGGACCTACAACCTCAACGGGGTGGGGATCTCAATGAAGAGCAACGTAGTACTCGAGGGTGCCGGGCGCGATGTTTCGAAGATTTACGACAATCTCGGCGGGCAGGCCTCGATGTTTTCCGGCGCCGTCAACGCGGTCGGTTTGAGCAAGCTGACTCTGGAGAGCGGCCCCACCGGTTTCTGGAGCACGTGGAAAGTTGGCGGGACGGCGAACTATTCTCATTTCATCATCGATTCCCGCATGATCCAACCCACCAAGGAGGACATTGTCTACGGTGCCAGCGGCATGATGATCCGCGGCAACGAGATCATCCAGACGACGCTTACGGGCAAGTGCGTCATGGATCTGACCAGCCGCTGGGATGTGATCATCAAAGACAACTACATTCAGTGGTCGGATGGCCGGCTGGATCTCCTCAGCATGAATCGCCTGCAAATTGAAGGCAACACCTTCAGTCGATCCATTTACACCGACGCAACGAATCTCGGCTATGGCGGGCCGTCGATGGGTGGAACCAACAACGTGGCCATTCTCAATAATGTGTTCAACAAGGTCGCGTCCGAACCCGACACCCGGATCCCCAAGAACAACGACGGCGAAACGCTCATGAACGAGGACATCGAATACAAGGCTCTCGGCTACGCCACCGATTCCACCGATACGACGCTGATCGACTCGACGAAGATTTGGACGGTCAACACCATGGCCAACTGGCAGGTGACGATCATACAGGGAACGGGGATTGGGCAGACGCGCAATATCGCGTCGAACAGCGCGACGGCGCTGACGTTGTCTGCGGCGTGGGACATCAACCCGGATGCGACCAGTGCGTACGCGGTGACCAAGTTCAATCACACGTATCTGGTGAAAGGAAACACGCTGCAGGAAGTGCCGCGCGGCATCTGGGTGCTCTACGGTTGCTCGATGTACGACGCGAACATTATTGATAATACGCTGATCGATACCAACGGTATTTATCTGCGCGGCGATACTCGGCCGAGCAGCGGTCCGAATCGTTTCAACGTACAGAAGAACGTGCGCATCGAAGGCAATACGGTCACGGACACCAAGGGGTGGTACCCCGCGCAGATTGTGATTTCCCAAACCGCCGTTGACGGAACTCAGCTATATGGCGATGCGTTTTACAACGTGGTGGTTCGCAGCAATACGATCAATGGTGGCACGTTCGTGGGCACCGATGACGGATCCGGTATGGGTGAGGGCTACTACGTTCTCCAGAGCGGTATATCCGACAACGATACGGCCGGCGTGATGGGCGTCATTTTTGACGGCAATACGGCGAACAATCTGAGTGTGGCGTACCACGTCAATTCTGGTTCGTACCAGACGGTGATCTGGAATGGCGTGAATAACAGTGTGGGAGCTGTAGTCTCCGATGGCACGATGTCCGGCGATACGCACGCCTCGGTCGATACGGTCGTCGGCTGGACTTCCCTGTCAGCGGCGCCGCCCTATGTCTGGGTTCAGGCGACCGATGCATCTGCGGCGGAGACCGGCCCGGATTCCGCGAATTTCCGGATCCATCGCAGCGGCACCACGGGCGATCTGGTCGTCAATTACGTAACGTCCGGCGCCGCGACAGCTGCGGACATTACTCAGGTACTCACCGGCAGCGTGACGATTTTAGATGGGCAGCAGTATGTGGATCTACCCATCACGCCCATCGATGATTTGGTCTATTACGAGGGCGTCGAGAATCTCACCATCACGCTCGCGCCCAGCGCCACCTACCGCATTGGCAATCCCGCCGCCACCGTCACCATCGCGGACAATGATGTGACGTACAACGTTGCGGAAGCGGGCTTCAGCGGTTCCGGATCGGGCTCAGGCGCGGGCAGCATCATGGACTTCGGCGGCACGGCCACGCTCAAGCAGGGCAGCACCGGCAACACAGCCTTCATCGGCACATCCCCCGATATGAATGGCAGTTTCCTCCACCTGGAAACCACCGCCACCGGCACCAGTGGCGGCGTGACCATCACGCCCACGGACGCCACGACCTCCTGGGCGTCCATCGCCACCAAGCCCGGCTCCCAATGGCTGCTCAACGGCGCGTTCGATTTCTTCTATCGCGCCGACGGCACCTCGATCGGCGCCCGCGAAATGGACTTCAGCAACACCGGCGGCGGCGGGTGGCGCATCACGATGTTCCACTCCGCCACCAATATGCGGATGGAATTTCTACCGCCCTCCGGCGCGGCGGCCGGTTCATCGTTCGGCGGGATTGGAAACTTCCCTGCCGCACTGGTCACCGGGCAGATTTACCATCTCGCGGTCACGCTCAATACCGATCCGAACACCGGTGTGGTCACGGTCCGCTATTTTCTCAAGGCCGGCACGGGCGCGATCGGCACCACCAGCTCGGCGAATCGCATCTACAGCGGCAGCTTCAATCCCGATGAGAATGTGGTTACCAACACGCCCAGCGCAGGGTCATTCTTCTTCGGCGATCTCAATGCCGCGGCGGCTGGAAAATCCAACGACTTCGACAGCATCCGGCTCTGGAAATCCGATCCGGGCATCCTTCCGGACATCGCCAATCACACCGCGATCAGCGTGGCGGCGACCGATCCCAATGCTTCGAGGAGCCCGCTGGACGCCGGCACATTTACTTTGTCCCGGCTCACCACCGTCGGGAATCAGACCGTGTATTTCTCGCTGGACGGAACGGCCCCCTCATCCGATTACTCATCCAGCGTGCTGGGCTCGGTCGTCATTGGGGACGGTCAGAGTTCCGCCACCGTCACGATCACGCCGGTGAGTGGCACTTCGGGGCCAAACGAAACGGTGCAACTGCATATTCTGCCGGATCTGCATTATTCCATCGGCACGCCGAGCGCGACTATCACCATTGCCGGGACCGTTGCGTCCACCGCCACAGCGCTTACCGCCTCCGCCAATCCGAGCGTCTTCGGACAATCCGTGACGTTTACCGCCGTCGTATCGCCCACGGGTGGTGTTTCGGGGACGCCGACGGGTACCGTGACCTTCCTGGACGGCGCCACAACCCTGGGCAGCGGCACGTTGAACAACGGCAGTGCGACATTCACGACCTCCGCGCCGCTCGCGGTAGGTACGCATTCGATCACGGCGGTGTACGGCAGCGATGCCACCTTTGCCGGCAGCACATCGTCGAGCCTGGTCCAAGCGGTCGGGCAGGCCGGCACAACGACACAGCTTGGTGCGTCGGCCAATCCGAGCGTATTCGGTCAGTTGGTGACGTTCACCGCAGCCGTTGCCGCCATCGCCCCAGGTGCCGGCACGCCTACCGGCACAGTGACGTTCAAGGATGGTGCAACCGTGCTCGGGACGGGTACGTTGAACGCCGGTACGGCGACGTTTACAACCACCGCATCGTTGGGCGCTGGCAACCATTCGATCACGGCGGCCTATGGAAGCGACACGAACTTTGCGGGAAGTGCTTCTGCGGCGCTGACGCAGGTGGTCAATCGTGCGAGCACCACGACCACACTCGGGGCACTCTCTTCTCCGAGCGTTTATGGACAAGGGATCGCATTCACTGCCACGGTTGCTCCGGTGGCGCCGGGCGCCGGGACGCCGACGGGAACGGTGACATTCATGGACGGCGCCGCCATGCTTGGCGTAGCGACGCTGAATAATGGATCAGCCACGTTCAACGTGACTTCGCCGCTGGCGGTCGGCAGCCATTCGATCACGGCCGTCTACAGTAGCGAAACGAGTTTCAGCGCCAGTACTTCCTCGGTCGGCACGCAGATAGTCAACCGGGCCGGCACGACCACCGCGTTGAGTCAATCACTCAGTTCCAGCATGTACGGACAGGCTGTGACATTCACCGCCTCGGTATCGCCCGTTGCCCCTGGTGCCGGCAGCGTTAGCGGAACGATCAAGTTCCTTGACGGGGCAACGACCTTGGGCACCGCAACACTTAGCGGCGGGACGGCCAGCGCATCGTTTACGTTGGCGGCGGGAAGCCATTCCATCACCGCCAGTTACGCCGGGAACGCGAGCTTCAGCAGCAGCGTCTCGACGGCTGTGACGCAGAGCGTCAGCCCGGCGAACACCACCACCACGCTGACGACCTCGGGGGCCACCAGTGTCTCCGGCCAGACGGTGACTTTCACGGCCACCATAGCGCCGGTGGCGCCGGGCGCTGGGATTGCGAGCGGAACGGTGACGTTCATGGACGGGGCGACTGTCCTTGGCACCGGCACCGTGAACGCCTCCGGCAAAGCCACGTTCGCTACGGCGTTGCTGTCCGTGGGAAGCCATTCCGTCACGGCAGTTTATGCTGGTAGTGCGAATTTCGGATCGAGCACGTCGGCGGCGGTGGCGCAGACGGTAGGCAAGAATTCGACGGTGACGGCACTGAACTCTTCAGCCAAGCCGTCGGTGTCCGGGCAATCGGTGACGTTCACCGCCACGGTGACTGCCAGCGCACCAGGCGGGGGCGTGCCGGCTGGGACCGTCACATTCAAAGATGGCACGACGACGCTGGGCACCGTCACGCTGAACAGTGCCGGCGTCGCGACGTTTGCCACGGCAACACTTTCGGTAGCCAACCATTCGATTACGGCGGTCTACAACGGCAGCGCCAGCTCTCTCGCGAGCACGTCGGCAGCACTCACGCAGACGGTCAATAAGAAGAGCACGCTGGTGACGCTGACCTCTTCGCTGAATCCCTCGGTGTTCGGTCAGTTCGTGACCTTTACCATCACGGTCAGCCCGGTGGCTCCCGGCAGCGGAACGCCGACGGGCACCGTGACCTTGAAGGACGGTGGCAAGAAACTGGCGACGCTCACCTTGAACAGCTCCGGCCAGGCGACGTACACCGTCAAGCTGTCGAAGGGCAGCCACACGATCACGGCGATTTATAACGGCGATACGAAGTCGCTCAGCAGCACGTCGGCGGCGCTGACGGAGGTTGTGAACTGATTGTGCGGGAAAGCAGACAGGCCGGAGTGGGATTCGAACCCACGAAAAACGGATTTGCAATCCGTCCGGGGAAAATGCTAACTCCCCATCATCGAACGAGTTAGGCGAGATAGGGCAGGCCAGCGATGAAAGGGCGCAGAAAACCGCCCCAAAAAACGTGATTGAGAACCCTGCTGCTACCCCTGATCTTGCGGCAGTGATGACGGCGTGGCCTACGCTGCCGGCGGCGCTCAAGGCGGGCATTGTGGCGATGGTGAAGGCGAGCGGGGAGGGACGGCCATGAGCGAACGAGTCCCCACCATTTCCCACGCAAAGTGTAAACAGTGTAAACCGGCAGGGATGGCCATGGATGGGAGTATCCCCACCGTTACCCCCGTACCCCCCGCAATTTCCTCCCCATGCGATCCCACGTTGACAGTTGACACGTTCATCGGCGAAGTGCCGCTGGATGCGCATCGCTCCATTCTCGTCTACCGGCGGCAACATGCCGGGCGAACCTACGTCCGCTGGCGGGTGTTCCATCGGCATCACAAGGGCAACAACTGGTATCCGGACAAGTGGCGGAGCTTCGTCATTCCCATCGGCTCGGGCACTGCCCTGGCCAGCGCCATCATTGCGGCCCAGCGTGGGGACACTGTCACGGCGAAGCCGGAATGGTTGAACAAGGTTGACGCGTGGCGTGACCGGCGTTGCCGGATTTTGGCGGACTTGAACGCCCCGTCCAGCGTGCTGAACTTGGAACACCGGAGGCGGGCGCGTGGCTATGGCATGGGCTATGGAAAGCCGGGTGTCCGATGAGCTTGCTGGATCAATGGCAAAACGTGAAGCGGAAGATTGAGGCGGCGCTGGCCGAAGGGCGGTTGGATCCGGACGCAGCGGAGAAGGCGCTTGCACACCTTAATTTTCGCATGATGCAACGCCCGCGCATCCTGAAACGCCGGCAGGATCGGAAGGCATGGCGAAAGGCTCAGGTGGCGAAACTCATGGGCAATTTGGGTGCTGTTTCGTCCGCGGTACGGCAGTATCCCGTGGGCGAAAGGCCCTTATAAGCGTGCAACAATGGACAGAGCGGTATGGACACAACCAAGGGACGCCGCGGACGTGAACCGGCGGGCCGGCGGACGGCGGCGCTACAACGCTGCACGCCGGCGACTAGCCGACCGGCGATTGATCCCACTGGCCCGGCAGATTGCCGCCGTGGGCGACCTGGAGAGCGCTTTAGGATCGGGACAACGGAAGCCCTTGCCCCGTTTCCTGATTCCCGCCTTGGCGAAGGCGCTGGGCGTGCATCGGTCCACGGTATGGCGTGACGTGCAACGACTTCGGCGACGGGCTTACTGCTGGGAGTATTCCGGTGATACGGGCATGGTGACGGTTCGGCTGTACGGGCTTGCGAAATTCTCCTACAGGTTTTGAACCTTTGAAAAAGAATCAATGGGAAATCAAAGAAATCCAATCAATCAGGTGAGCGTGACCGGGAATCGCGGCTTCTATTGCGGAGAAAACTGCCATGGGACGACGTTCAAATTGGGCTGCTGGGATGCTTCCACCGTTGCGGCAATACTGGCGGACCATTGATCGCCATGAACGGGACGCCCAAGCCCAAGAGCGGGTGGAGTGCAAAGCCCACGATAAACGCCGCGCCAAGTGCCGATGCGAAGCCTACCCCTGGCCTCATCGACCGGGCGGCGGATTCTGCCGCTATCCAGATCCGCCGATAGAACGCTGGCAACGCAAGCTTCGTGGTAGGCCATACCGGGGGCGTTACACGGGTCTCCGCCGGCAGATTGCCCGATCCAACGGTCTGCACCCCATTAGAGACCGTGCCGCGATAGCCGAGTTGATGCCGCGGGCATTACACGCAGCCAAGCAGTTGAAAGACCAATACCCAAGGATGCGGTATCGCAATGTGGAAATCACCGAGGACGGCGTGAGGGGATACTTGCCGGTGAGTGGTTCGGAATGGGACTGGGCTTAGAGGTCTAACGAGGCCCGGCAGAGAGTCACCGAACAACGTCTGATCCCGCTGGCTCGCTAGTTTGCTACAGTGGCCGACATGTAGGGAATGCATTGTCTTAGAGTGTCGAAGCTGTTGCCCAGAGCCTTATCCCCGTCTTGGCCAAGGCCCTTGGCATACATTGATCAACGGTCAGTCGCGATGTGCGGCGGCTCCAGAATTGGCGACATCGCTGGCGACAGCATTCCGGCTACCCGGGGGAAGGCACAGTTTGTCTGTACGGACTCACAAAATTTGCCTGCAGTTACAGGCGGACAACGTGACGCCATCGACATCAATGGAAACTTTTCTGGCTGCAAAAGAAAGGAAGGGATCGAAGTAAATCGATCCCTTCCTTGGTCCTAATCCGTTTGAGTTCCGTTAGATCGTCAATCTTCGCAGCCTGGGTCCAGATCGCCCGGTCTGACACCTAGCGCTCCAGCAATCTTGCTGATCGTCATGAAAGTTGGGGCGTGTTCACCGGTCTCGATGCGGCTGACGTGCGGCTGTGGGAGTTCGGCTTTTGCTGCGAGTTGTGTTTGGGTCCATCCCTTTCGTTCCCGAACCCGACGAATTGTCGCACCGAGGTGGGCACGGTATTTACCGAGCTTGCTCCGTGCTTCCGGGTCGGACGTGGCAGTAATACTAACGAATCTGAGTTTCGACAAATTCAACACTTCAAAGAGGGTCGTGAGGACCTCCTTGGCTTCTGTCTTGTTTTCACTTTTCGCCAGAAGCGTGAGCAATCGACGGACCCGGTCTCGCTTCTTGTCGCGAGGATTGAAACTACGCGCTAATTCATCGGCAATAGCGTCCCACGGCATCTCTTGCCGAACTTGGCCGAGAGAATGTTCCATGGTTTGCGGCATATGGTAGTCCTTTTCCAGAATATCTGTGGCTGCCCTCAAACGAGAGCATCCAGCCTGTTTTGCATACGGATAATGATGTGTTCCGGCGTCTTGCCTTCATCTTCTTTCTTGATTGCGCCGAGCACAATTATCCTCCTTTTCCGATACGCGAAGAATATCCGTAAATTGATCCTTCCCAGAACACCTCCTTTGTCTCTGATCTCATGAATGTTCTGAACGCTACGGATGTCGAGATCGCAAAAATCCGTAGGATTATTGAAGTCTCTGGTGCGTTTCACCAGGTCAACTGCGTGCTCATACTGCACCGGTGTCAAGAATCTCTTCGCCTCTTCAACGGCAAGTCGCAAGACAACGATGCCTTCGACAGCGTAGACGGGGGGAAGCACCCGCATGCTCAAAAACTGTTGCTTGGCCACATCAATCCCTTTCGGCATGAGTACCCCCATTCCGTGAGGAGCAGTCTGTGAATAATATGCAATCTCATGCAGCGCGTCAACCCCCTGCATAGAACTGCATACGAGGCGGCTAATTCTAGGACGTTCTCGTGTTCTAATTGCCGTGCGCCACCCTAGCCGACGCCAGGGTGCCCATTTCCGATTCGAGCGTCTGCGGATCGAGGCACTCGTGGAATTCCCATTTCCCCTGTTCGCCCCAATTGTTCACTGCTGTTACCCACTTGCGCGCGGCGGCGTGCTTTGCCCGGGTCTGTTCGTCGATGAATCCCTTTATCTCCAGTAGCACCAGCAGGCCGTTTGAGAGGCGAACGATGAAGTCCGGTTCGTAGCCGTGGAACACGCCCTGATACTCATAGGGGATGACCAAGCCCAAATGGTCGTTGCGCGCGTAGCAGCTGATGATTCCCCGCTGGGCGAGTATCTCCAAGCGAAATGCCGCCGCCGATTCCCAAGTGTCCGTGTCGAGCACCACTTGGTTAATATGGCTTCGTTGCGTTCCATGACACGGACGGACGGTCTTGAAATCCACATCCGCTGTCGTGCCGATGGGCTTGTACCGATTGAGGATGGGGACCAGCGGCGGCTCACCTTCGGCAGTGTCCGGCAGGATGGAATCGCGCAATCGCTCCACCATGCGCATCACATACTTTTCCAACCCCAACTCGCACGGATGGCAGCCGCGAAAACCAACCCGCGACGCGACGTATTGGTCCACGATGTGCAACACCTGTGGGAATAGTTGGTGGCGTGCCTGTAGTCCAAGAACCAATTGGCGCTTGCTGGACGCGCCCGAATTCGGATCGCCGTCCAACTGGTCCGTGATACGCCGGGCTATCTCAAAGCGAATCGTCTGAGGGTGCATTTCACGGTAATAGCGGTTGCGGTCCTGCGATGCGAACTCGAAGGGACCATGCAGCGACGGCTTGCCTTCCTGATAGCCCACCGTTGGCAGCAGAAAGGTAGCCGTGGGCTCCCGGTTCGGTTCCAATTCCAGCCGTTCAACCTTCGCCACGTCACAGGTGATTTGATTGCGTTTGAGAGCAAATGCATATCCCTCGACGACCGGGAACCGCAACTCGTATTCCTTCCGTTCCGGCAGCGCCAGTACGTGATTCTTTGGCCGGTCTTCCGGTGCTGGCTGCTTCCCTTCGCGCCCCTTGTAGGGGATGACCGAAAACGGGATGCCGTACACGTCTACGTATTCCGGGGTGAGCAAGCCCGTCTCACGATCCGGCGTGTAGTCCATCCGCCGCAGGCCGCGCCCTACCACCTGTTCGCACAATAACTGACTGCCGAACGCGCGGATTCCCAAGATGTGTGTGACGTTGTTTGCATCCCACCCTTCGGTCAGCATGGCCACCGACACCACGCATCGTACATGCTCCCCTGGCTGGCCCGGCTTCCCCACCGTCGCCACTACCTGCCGCAACTGCTCTGCGGCATCCTGCCGCGATGTACCCAACCCGCTCTCCGCCTGCGCCAAGAGCTTAGAGTCGATCCGAATCGTGTGCTTGCGCTCCGTCGTGTTGGTGAACTCTGGTCGAATCTCGCTCTGTCCGTAGATCGTCAGAGCCTTTTTCTTTCCTCGCCCCTTCACCGGCTCCTCTACTTCTTCCTCTTCGCCAGCCAACACATCCTCGACATCCTCCGGCCTTACCTGTTCCTGAACCGTTTCCCCGCTCAGTTTCTGGTAGAACACTTCCGCGATGTTCGTGTTGTCACACACCAGAATCATCACCGGCGGGACGCGTTCCTGCCCTGGCGTCGCCTGCTGCACATAGTCGAATTTTTCCTTCCACTGTCCCGCAAGTTGCCGCAACGCCGCTTCCGCTTCACGGTACACGACCTGCGGCTTGGGCCGGCCACCCCGCCCCGGCTCTTTTTCTATGGGCTCCAATCCCTCATTGATCGCCTTCCACAGCCGGAAATACTTCGGATCGGGTCTTCCGGTTGTGTCCGACACCGGCAGACGCGGAATTTTTACGATCCCGCTCTCAATCGCATCGACCAATCCGAAATCGTTCACTAGCCACGGGAACGGGCTGCCCTCGACATAGCCGCTGCCGCCCAAATAGAACGGCGTCGCCGAAAGGTCCACGCACAGGTGTATCCCCGGCTTGGCTTCCTTCACCCCCAGCGCCCGGGCATTGTTAATCCGATCCAGCCCCTCAATCCAGACCGTCGCCTCTTCCCGATCCTCTTCGGCGTCGCGTGCCTCTTCGCCTGTCAATCGTTCGGCCAGTGGCTTCGGTCGATAGCAGTGGTGCGCCTCATCATTCAGTACCATCAACGGCATACGGTCGTACAACTCGCCTAGCACTCGTTTGGCAAATGCCTCATTTGTCTCC
>Ga0209083_1001469_pt1 | contig 26652 bp, 28 predicted proteins | sample AM7aDNAmetaG_FD_184132 | JGI IMG/M metagenome (GOLD analysis project Ga0209083, IMG submission 184132) | Freshwater microbial communities from Finland to study Microbial Dark Matter (Phase II) - AM7a DNA metaG (SPAdes) (version 3) | ecosystem: Environmental > Aquatic > Freshwater > Lake ...
CTTTAATTTTTAGTAGACACTAGTGACTTTTTAACTTCAAAAGTATTACAATTTTGAAGTTTTAACAAATAAACCCCGTGTACAAGGCTAGTCATTTGTATAACGGTTTTTTCAATAAAACTGCCGTTTTGCACAGTTTGGCCGATGGAATTTAAGAGCTCAAAGCTTACCTTTTCTCTGTCTCCTCTCATTTCGATCGTAAGTTCGTCGGAAACGGGGTTTGGATAAAAATTAAACAGATGATTGTCTTTGTTTTCATTTATTCCGGTTGAAGATCCATTTCTTACCAAACGCACATAATTGTATATCCTGACGGCATCGCCCTGAGGAGCATTAGCATTGTAATATCCATTTCCATTATGTGTGTATCCGGTAAAACTTCTGGGTTTAGGATCGCTTCGCTGACATCCGGCACCATGTATATCAGTCCACCCTAAACCGGGGAAATAGCCCATGGCTCTTCCGAAGCACACATAGCAGGCGCTTGCACCTTTTGTCTGCGCTTGCGAAGAAAACGTAGTGCTGCTCCAGTACCATGGATAATCTGCGATACCTCCTTCATTGGTAATCCGGGTGCAGTTGAATATCGGGTCTATTGCAGCAGAACCGGTTGTTGCCGGAGAACGGGTATAATCAACTATGCTTTGTAATTCTTTGACATCGGGTAATCGCCAATCAGAATATCCTGCATAGGTTAAATTTTCAGCATAACTTAATGCGTCCTTCCATAAAACACCTGTCCCGTTATCGTTTTGCATCCACATCAGCCCGGTAGCGCTATCGGTAATTGTTCCGTTTCCGTTGTCAACGAATTGATTTGTTCCATATGCTGTATTGCCGCGAACATATAATACATAGAAATGCTTTGATTGTCCGTCTTCCGGAACGGGGGAAGTGGTTGGATATCCTTTAATACGTCCATCAATAAAATTGAACCCGAACAAAGTTTCCTGCCCATTCATGGTTGTGCTAACATATTTCGTAGAGGATGCAATTTGACCATCAATGATCCTTTCAGTTCCAAGGTCGCCGTGTGCCAGTGAGTTTACGTCACCGAAACCGACAGAGAAATATGTCGTATCAATATATTTTATACAAGTAGACGGTGGTGGGCCTGGTTCTGCTCCAAAAAACATGGCAATGGAATATAGCTCTTTAATAGTAGGTAAACGCCAATCATTATAACCGCCCGTGTTACATGTTGCAGCGCTTGCCATTGCCTCAGCATAGGTCAGTTTATCATAGAAATTAATTGCTCCATCACCGTTTCTGTCCTCGGTTTGCTGCCACATCAGCCCGGTTAAATTATCGGTTACAGTGCCATTTCCATTGTTGGTATATGATCGCATGTTTCCGGGATGATTTGAATTCTGTCCGAAGAATGCCTGCCCTGCAGTGGGCATCGTTATGGCAACCACTGTGTCGTAAGATATTGTCTGACCTGTTCCGACAATTGGATAAGTATTGGTTTGGCTATATCCAATAATATTTATCATTGTTACGATGCAAATGGTTGCAATAACATTGACTGTGAAGGATTTGTTTGATGATTTTTTCATGGCAAAATTTTTTCTTCTTGTGAGAGCAAAAGTATCAGGCAGGAAATCTTTCAAAAAATGGGATCACCAGATAGTATGGTTGTGTCACTCAATTATTGACATTTGTCACTGAATGGTTTTAAGAAATTGTTGCTGAGAAATTGCTATCCGCAATTTAGTTTTATAACTGAATACAATATCTAACCTTGCTTTTTGCCTAAAGGAAACCCACAATGGAACCCGGGAAGTCAGTAAATACTGATGGATTGGGAGATCAAACAGAGTAAAATGGAACTCCATAAATTGTAAATAGCAGGTGCAAGGTGTAAAACGAAAAGTGCAAAGTGCAAATTATTACACTTTGCACCTTGCACTTTGCATTTGAACGGGTACACTACTCTGACCAATTATCGAACTTTAGAATCATTCCAGATTATCTCAAAGTGGTTGATTTTATTGAAGAAATGGATGGTTTTATTCATTTGAATGCATCCGTTTAAATTTTTCAGAAAGCATTTCTCCACCGTCAGCACAATTCTCTGCTGGTAATTCATAAAACAAAATTACCATTGCTTCTTTCCGAATCCCTGTGATACGATGGATTTCATCAGTTATAACTTTTGACATTTCTGCTTTCTTTTCAGCTGATTGTGGTAAAATTGTGATTTGTACGATTGGCATAATTTTTTCCCCTATTTTTAAATTCAAGTTAAACTCCTATTCATATCTGAATTTCCAAACCAAATTCTTTATTTCTTACTATCTCAATGTCATTATTTCAATTTTCATATATGGGTAGTATGGCAGAGTTGAAAGTCTTTTATCTACATCCGATTTATCATTAGCCATTAACACCAAGTAGATTCCAGCAGAGTCAGCTTTTATATAGGAAGCCAAAAGTATCCCATTGTCTTCCCACTCTTTTATTATTTCTTGTTCTTTTGGTAATAATTTCATTCTTGTTTCATTGTCTAATCCTTGTAAAAGGATATCAATCATAAATTTATTCATTGTTATTGTTGTTTTTCTTGCCTACTCTATTCGTTTTTCAGCGTTCCCCGTTTTTTATTTTGTCAAAGTTGATTTTTTTGTAGTCAGTTTCATTTTCAGGTCGCCCAAGCATGACGCATAATATCATTGTTTGTCAGTTATTCTTTTTCCAAATTCTGGGCAACCCGAAAGGAGTTATTGCACAGGCAATAAACCAGATAGCAGGACCGCTTACACTGCCGGCATTTAACTCGATAATACCGGGTGTAACCAATGAGAACAAGAATCCAAGGTCGGCAACACCAATAATGAAAACACCTAAAAAGTAAGCCACCCATGAACCCCTTGTCCAGATTAACCACGCCACAACCAGTCCCAGTATACCATACCCGGCTACATCAATACAGAAATTTAATATCAAATGTGCTTGGGCATTAGCTGTCATGGCATCAGTCGTGTGTTGGAATCCTGCTCGGGGTGCATTGCTTCCCCCAATCAACATATTCCAGAGTTCTGAAGCTCCACCTGACAAATACTGATGGATGCCTTCAAAACCCACCCAAAGGTGTAATATTCCCCATAAGACGAATAGAATTGCTCCGGCTTTCGCTGCCATGCCGATATCATTTTTGTAAATATTTTTGTTATTTTCCATTTTGCTTATTTTTAAATTAAGTTGCAAAGTAAAATCAATTACTTTACTTTTGCAAGTAGTTACATCAATGTATAGTAGTAACAAAGTATAAAGTAATATGGAAAATATTGATAAAGCTCAATTGAAAATAAATAATAATAATTGTCCAATAAGAGAAGTACTGGATATTTTGGGTGGAAAATGGGCTTTTTCCATTGTTTATTCTCTTTTAGACGGTAAAAAACGCTTCAAGGAACTGGAACGAAGTATTGAGGGTATTAACACAAGAATGCTCGTTAAAGAATTAAAATGTATGGAAGAAAACAAGATTTTGATAAGAGAGGCTTTTGCGACCATTCCACCAACAGTTGAATACACTTTAACAGAGAAAGGCAAGAAACTGGAGCCTATTCTGGCTGAATTATATAAATGGGGTAAAGAATTTGTTCATTGACGCATCCGCCGAAATTGCCATTGCAATGCACAAATGGTGTGTTGAACAAAGGAAGAAGATTACCAATCAGAAATAAGATTTTATGGTAGGTTTGAGATTAAGTTTGTCAGAAAAATGACAAGGTTAGAACCTTATCCACAGGGATGACAACCCTTACTCAGCACCCTGATTTTCTGTAACATGCAGTAAAAGAGCCATCTAAATTGCCGTAGCTGCACACTACCCTGACCAATTATCTAACTTTAGAATCATTCCAGATTACCTCAAAGTGGTTGATTTTATTGAGAAGGAACTATAATCGAGGTCAGGCCACTTTTAATTTCATCACTTCCAGTTCAGCACCTTTTAACAGGCCTTCCGAGCCTCTTTTCAGAACTTCTTCAGTGGTTTTTTCATCCAGATAATAATGTTCACATACATCACAAATATGTGCCGGAACCTCTTTGATCAGAATAATGGATCCATTTTTTTCAAGGGTAACCATTACCTTTCCCTCGTACATATTTCCTGCTTTACAAATGACGCATTCCATATTATCGATTTTTGGTTTTAAAATCAGGTGACCATAAATTTTTATCAGGTTCATAGGCGGTGACCATGATACAATTTCCCGTCTCAGAATCTTCGGCAACGAGAAGATGCAACGGGCGGCGATCAATAAATCCCAGCAGCAGGAAACTTGGATATGGTTTATCATCTGCATATTCGCGGATAACTTCACCAGCATTCAAAATGAATTTCACTTCCTCCAAAGATATGTTTCTCCTGAACATCTGAGAAATAATATGATCGCTGAAAAGGATGTTGTTGCAAGTCACCGTTGAACCTTTGTACAAAGGTAGTGAAAAAATTATCTGGCATCAAGACTTTGGGCTCGTGAGCAGATAGCAAGACACTTTTTTGGCAATTTCCTTTGGGAAGTTAATGATGAAACTTGTTTTGCCCCTGAATCAGCTTATTATGAGCGTTTTAAAGCCAAAAAGACAGGCAAACACCTGTCTTTTTAAATTTTATTACAGAAATTCTTACATCTAACTTCTCGACTTTATGTACTTAGCTGATTGTTAATCAACTAAATAAAATCGAATGTACCCGGAGCCGGGGGATTGGTTTTTTAACTGAATTTAACTATACTTTTCTGTATCAACTGTTTATCAGTGCTTTATTTTTTAGACTTTTTCTAAATAGATCCTATTTTACCCAATTTTCTGAGTTTTTTGGGTACCCGTTTTGGGTACCCACTTTTTTTTCGTAAATTCGCACCAATCAAGCGTTTCATAAAAAATGGCCAACATTCATTTCTACCTTCAATCGGGCAAAATTAATAAAAATGGTGAACAACCCATCGTAATGAGGATTACTCACCAGTATATCCGACCTGTGTTTTTTATTGGATATGTTTGTAAATCAAATCACTGGAGCCAAACAAATGAGAAAGTCAAAAAACAAAAGGAGGATGAAACTGACAATAATTACATCGCCATCAACGAAAGAATAAGTCTGTTCAAGGAACTTGCCGAAAAAGCAATCAATAATGCCTTGAGGGAGGATATTCCAATCACAGAAGCTTATTTGAAAAATGCAATTGCAAACCCTGCAGGGAAACAACGAAAAACCAACAGGTCATTCTACGATGTGCTTGATGAGTATATCGAAAGCAGCAAAGCAATCCGGGCTAACAGGACCATTGTCTGCTACGGGACCTTTAAAAACTTTCTTCAGGATTTTGAAAAAGACACAAAATATAAGGTTGACCTCCACTCAATCAATTTCAAATTCTTTGACAATCTCCAGACCTATGCCTTTGTTAAGAGGAAAGCCAAGGATAATTATTTTGCTAAGATCATAAGTAACCTGAAAGCATTCCTTACCTGGTGTAAGAAACGAGGTTATGTAAAGGATTTAACTTTCAAAGAATTTAAAGCAACTGAACGGGAGAAGGATGTTATTTATCTCACCCTGGAAGAACTAATGACCCTTAATAATTTCCAGTTCACCTCTTATAAAAGAGCCAGAGCCAGAGATCTTTTCTGCTTCATGTGTTTTACCGGAATGCGTGTTTCGGATCTCCAAAACCTTAAAAGAGAACAAATCAGGGATGGGCAGATCTTTAAAACCATCGTGAAAACACATAAAACCGAAGTTATTCCCTTGAACCAATATGCCAGGGCCATCCTTGCTAAGTATGAGGATTTGGAGAACAAACCGCTTCCTAAACTCTCTGCACAGAAGATCAACGATCATATCAAGGAGTGCTGCGAAGAAGCAGGGATCACTGAACTGGTCAACTACGTCGATTATTCCGGGGGCAAGGCAAGGGAGCATCGCGAACCTAAATATAAACTGATCACCAACCATACTGCCAGGAAGACCTTTATCACAAATAGTATCATGCTTGGGATGAACACTAAGACCATTAAGGAAATCACCGGTCATAAGAAGGACGCCGTTTTTAACAAGTATGTCAAGATCTCCGAGGATTTTAAAAAGCTGGAAATGGAGAGGACCTGGGATAATATTCCGGATCTGAAGAAAAAAACTCGGGAACCCAAATAATAATTGTCTTTTCGCATAGAAGGGGATCAATTACCTACAATTCATAAATTTGGATAATGATAATCCTACTAACACAATGAACAAACAATCAGAAATACTCAGCCAACCCGAAGGAAGGAGGCTCGAATTCAAAGAAATGCTTCCTTCGAATGCCGATTTGGCAAAAACCATCATTGCTTTTGCTAATGATGCTGGCGGAGAGCTTTACCTTGGCGTCAAAGATGATCCCCGTGAAATAGTTGGATTGGATGAAAAAAAGCTCATTGGGATCGAAGAAAAAATTACAAATATCATCCATGATCAATGTCATCCCATTGTACTTCCAGAAATAACATTTTTAAATTTGGAAGGTAAACATATCATCAAAGTTCAAATTTTTAAAGGGAGCAATCCTCCATATTACATTAAAAATAAAGGCTTTGAAGAAGGTACATTTATTCGTGTTGGGTCTTCAAATCGTATAGCATCACCAGAAATTATTGCTGAAATGAAACGTCAGCAACACAGCATTTCTTTTGACAGCGAAATATCGCATGGGAAACCTGCTGATGATCTTGAATTTCTGCTATTCGAAGCACATTTTCATGAAAAAACGGATGAGGCTCTGACATCTGCAACCTTGAAAAAACTTGAGCTGATAAAGTCGGATCACGGAATATCTTATCCGACTAATGCGCTGGTTCTCCTCTCAGAGGATGAATTAAAAAAGAAGCTATTCCCTTACGCTAAAATCGAATGTGCACGGTTCAAAGGAAAAGTTCCTGGCAATTTTATTGACCAAAAAACCTTTGAAAGCAGCATTCTCACCCAACCTGAAGAAGCGTATCAATTTGTTTTGCGCCACATTTCACAAGGAACTACGGACTATACCGGCGTTTACCGTAACGATCGATGGGAATATCCGGTTATTGCAATTCGCGAGGCCATTCGTAATGCAGTCATTCATCGTGACTATTCCCTAGATGGAATGGATATTAAAGTTGCCGTATTTGATGATAAAATTGAGATAACCAGCCCTGGGAAATTGCCCCCCAGTGTTGATTTTAGTGATATGTTATCCGGGCAATCCAGCATACGCAATAAAATATTAGCTCCAGTATTCAAACGTTTGGGGATAATTGAACAATGGGGCAATGGATTAAAACTTATTGCAGACGAACTCAAAAAATTTCCTGAAATAGGATTTGAGTGGAAAGAACCAGGAATGGGGTTTCGGGTGGTATTTTTCAAATATAATGTTGAATCTGAAGTATCACCACAGTCTGAAGGTAAAACTGTGGAGAAAACTGTGGAGAAAACTGTGGAGAAAACTGTGGAAGAAATTTTAGATCAAATAAAAATCAACCCGAATGTTACAATAAAAGAATTGCAAATGAAGACCGGACTTAGCCGTAGAGGCGTTGAATGGAATATTGCAAAACTTAAGCTGGAAGGAAAAATTGAACGCATCGGTCCTGATAAAGGTGGATATTGGAAAGTGATTGATAATCAATAATGTCCCAGGTAAATATTTCTTTATTCAAATCCTTATTCCACGGCAGGGAAGATCTCTTTGCCTTTCGTCGAGAGAAGGATGGTAAATCTGCTTATTTCCCTTCATACGATTTTGACCCCTACCATTTCCGCCTTCATAAAATGAAAGGTGGGACTATCAATACTTATCCAAGCAAAACACTGAGCCCGCTTACAGATGAGCAAATAATCAAACATTTTAACGGGGACCATTTCATTGGTATTTACCCTTTGCTAAAAGATAATACCTCCTGGTTTATTGCAGCTGATTTTGACAAGGCTGACTGGATAAAGGAGTGCCGGTTGTTTCTTGCAGTTTGTAAAGAGAACGGGTTAAATTCATACCTGGAAAGATCCCGGTCAGGAAAGGGTGGTCATGTATGGATCTTTTTTGAACGTCCTTATCCGGCCTCCAGGAGCAGGAAAATTGTCATCCGGATGCTGGAACAGATAGGTGTAATATCTACGTTCGATAAAAATTCAAGCTTCGATAGGTTATTCCCCAACCAGGATGCCTTATCGGGAAAGGGATTCGGGAACCTGATTGCTTTGCCTCTAAATAAAACCTGTTTGGAACATGGGAATAACTGCTTTGTCAATCCAGTTACAGTTGAGCCCTGCCAGGATCAGTGGAAGTTTCTTCAGGAAATTCAGAGAGTGCCTTTATCCGTCCTCGATCAACTTTATGTAAAATTCATTAAACCAACGGTTGTAACGAAAGAAAGTGAAAATCAACCTGCACTTGGAACCGGGAAAATCAAAATAGAACTTGATGAGGCAATTAAAATAACAAGGGCTGGTCTTCCCCTTCCGTTAATTAATTTTCTGAAAGAAGAGCTGAATTTCCTGAGCAGTGAATTTATCATTAAAAAGAAACTTGGCAAGAGCACCTGGGGATCTGAAAGATATTTCCGGTTCATCGAAGAACAAGAGGATCTCGTTATCATCCCCAGAGGAATGGCCGGCCGCCTGATTCGCTTTTGCAGGGATAATAGAATTGACTATGAGTTCCATGACGAAAGATTAAAAGTTGAACCAGTTCACTTTTTAATGGATGCTCAGCTCAGAGAATATCAGAAATCGGCAGTTGAAGCTGCAGAAAAGAAAGACATGGGGGTTATTGTAGCTCCACCGGGAACGGGAAAAACCATTGTCGGGTTGAAGATCATTGCTGAAAAGCAACAGCCGGCGTTAATCATTGTCCATAGGAAACAACTGGCTGATCAATGGATTGAAAGAATCCAATCATTCCTGGGTATCCCTAAAAATGAAATTGGAAGTATTGGACAGGGAAAAGGCAAAGCCGGTCAGAAAATTACAGTTGCTCTGATCCAAAGTCTGTCAAAGATGCTTGAGAGTTCCGATCCTGAAAATCTTAAAAACAAATTCGGGACCATCATTGTCGACGAATGCCATCACATACCTGCAGAATCTTATAGAAATACCATCGGGAAATTATCTTCCTTCTATTTATATGGGTTAACCGCAACACCTTTTCGGAAGTATAATGATGGGAAACTTATTTTTATCCACCTGGGAGAAATAATATCTGAAATCAAAGCACCGGATATTTCTACCCTTAGGACTGCAAAAATCATTATCCGCAATACAGAGCTTGATGTTCCCTTCAATTCGAAAACCGATAAATTCGAGACATTGTCAAAAGTACTGGTCCATGATTCTGCAAGGAACAGGCTTATTTTAAAAGACGTGATCGCAGAACTGGTCACCGGTAAAAAGGTCATTATAATTACTGAACGAAAAGAGCATATCGATTCGTTGAACCAATATCTCAAGCAATCCTATGAAACGATTGTTCTTTCCGGAGATGATCCTGAAAGCAGCAGGGCGTTGAAATGGAATGTCCTTAAAGATGGTAATTTTCAGGTACTGATCACAACAGGTCAATTCTTTGGGGAAGGCATTGATATTCAAAATGTGGACCGGCTATTTCTTGTCTACCCCTTTTCCTTCCATGGGAAGTTGATCCAGTATATTGGAAGGGTACAAAGGTCGGAGATCGCCCCGGTCATTTATGATTATAGAGATTATAAGATCGATTACCTGAACAAATTATTCCTGAAAAGAAATACCTATTACCGGAAGCTTGAGAAACAAGCTTTTTTATTTGACGAACCGGAAAATGATGTTCAATCAGTTGAAAATAAATTATCCATTGAAGAATCTATCACCGTCTCGATTGATGATCTTGAGTTCAGGTATGGAACAATTTCTTTTAAGTATTTTGTATCCAAACTAAACCATGAGCTGGAATTTGAAATTGAAAATGACCATATCCGCCCGGAGTTTGAGGTTTTAAAACCGTATTTTTCAAAAATTCTGAAAAAAAAGAACGTCAATATTTTTATTCAGGCTGAATTTCAGGAAAGAACATTGATCTCCCAATTGGCCACCTCTTCTGACCTGGAAAAAATAAATAATGAAATCATTGATGTGGCCCGGTTCAGGTTTGTGTCAAAATTCTTTCTGGGAAATAATACAAAGAAGTACAATCTAAACTTGATGGATGTAAATCAGCTTCAGGCCCAGGAGAATACAGAATTGTCATTATATGATACCGGTGAGAAACTGCTTGAGGACCTTTTAAAACACAAAACGGTCATCCATTACAGACAACTCCGGTATCTGGCCGAAAAACATGAAAGCGATATTCTTAAACTTCGATTCGTTTTAAATCCCTTTTCGTTTGTTTTTCTGCTATCGGGCAACGAACAATACCATTTGGTAATGGAAACCCTCGAAACCAGGGAAGCAACTTACATCTGGCATATTGAGAAAGACCGGCAGGAACTCAGGAACCAATTACATGCGATTGATAAACAACTGAACATAATCCGCAATGATGGGCGTCAGGCCTTTCTGGAATCACAACCCGTGAATTTCAACCGCATTTTACATGATTATTCAGAAGATCAGAAAGGGTTTGTTCTTTGGAAAGACCTTCTTGAGGAAACTCTGGTTTGATGTAATCTGTAATAGGAAAGATCCTAAACGTGGGATTCGATTTCTTGTTTTAGGTTTGCAACAAATGAATCAGCTTGTTGTTCATTTACAAGTGTTACAGTGATGGATTTGTTGGGACGTTGAGTCAATGTTTGTTCAATAAACGATTTAACATGAAAATCCTTAGTTCCATTAACTGTGAGGAAATAAAGATGCATCTGTTGATTGGATTGTTCAATTGCATTGATAATCCCACTCCATTTATAGACTTTATTTTTAATCGAGTCCTTTCTTTTAAGATCGAATGAAAGTGGTTGGTAGCAATTCCATACACCATTTTTCCATGCCCTTGTGAACTCAATATCATCATTTTCAGTTTTAACAGTATGGGACTTCAATTTCCCTGTTATCCCATATTTGTCAAAATACTGCTTATACACCCGGCGCCAGGCAAACAAATCATCATGAGGATCCTTTTCGAAATCCGTGCTGTATTTATCTACCATATTATTAAAAAGATCACTGACTGCGCTTTTGAAATCTATGTCAATTCCAAACCTCAGCTCCGAGAATTCTAATGCGCTGTTATCCTTTGGTAGGATTGAATTTGTGATTTCTTCAAGAGAAGAACAATCAAAAAACAGTTCCGTAAGTTGTTTAGAGGTTCTGCAGACTTCTTTTTCAATTTGTTTGAGTGTTGACAATAAATATTGTCCATTTAAATCATTAAAAAAATTAGATATACGACCAAATCTAGTAATGACTTTACATTGTAGAAACTTAATATCAGGCTGGTAAACTACAATTCCAACGTTTACAAATTCGGACGTCACTTGATCGTGGACATACCTAATAATTTGATATTGAAATTTTTTCATGACAGCACTTTATATAATTCCTGTAAAAATATCGATCTGTGTTCGATTAACGATGCTAAGTTGGTTTTTATTTCATTAATTTGATCCGATTGCCATTCAGGTGGAATTAATGAGGTTACTCTTTCCCAGAAAGTTTCATCAATGATTGTTAGACGCTCAACAAACTCATCGAATTTATGATCCTTTTCTTTTAGCGTATGATAGAAAAAATGTTTTTGGATTACTGCTCTATCATTTTCTCCGATTAGCCAAGGTGTCGGATTTTTTACGAAAATATCATATAAGAAACTAAAAGCCAATTCATGATCAAAGATAAGGATTTTTTTGCCATTAGTCAACATGTTCTGCTTTCCTTGGGGTCCTCTGTCAGGATTTGAGATAAAGACGTCGAAAGCGAATATATGTTCAGCTGCTGCAAATTGAGCATCATTGAGTTCCTGATTTCTAACGAATTCAAAATAACCAGGTACATATTTACACCCATAGTTTAACCCAATACTATTACTTGCAAATTTAAACCCATCCTTGCCCCGAAGGGTGTCTACAAATAATTCACTGACATTAATAATTGCTGGTTCAACAACATGTAAATCAAGCTGCCTCGCAATAAATGCGGCAACTAATTCACTTGTTGAGGCTTTAATCGACATCCTGGGGGAATTGAGATATTTCACTACATAAGTGTCCTTGACTCCTGTTTTTGTGCAAACTCCAGCGATTTGCATGGGTTGAGTTGTGCCTGTATCATAAGACTTAATACCGTACAATGCTTCAATTATCGGCAGAAAGTAATCCTTATCGGTTATTTTTAGCATAATAAGAGCGATACCAGGAGATAGTATATAAAGGGTTTGTAGGTTGACAGTTACAAAGCAGAATTGAATAATCAAAAATAATCATTTTTAGGTGATATCTGTTTTTTCAAAAAAAGTCATCACTTTGAAATCCCACAATAAATTCAACAATCAGTCCACAATAAGTAAAAGGCACAATTGCAAGTACCTGTTTTTCTGATTTATATGAAATTTATTATTGTGGAAAAATCAAGTTGCTAACTTTCCACAATGGGGGATTCAGAGGCCTAATTGTCAATTCTCTGAATCTATTCTTCCAGCTTTCCATAAATCGCAGTCAATCTCTTGTCGATGATTTCAAATGGATTTTCCATACTATTTAAGCTTTAAGGTTTACGGTTAACTGATCAAAATTACGGCATTTTAAATCGATTTTGCCAGAGTTTTGGATTTCTATTGAATCATTACCAGTTGATTAATCATTGCGGAGAGGCTCACCCAAGTAATTAAACACCGATCAGATGATCAATCTTTGCCGACGCATATTGACCACCTGCAACAAGAATAAAAATCTTGTCAGTTTAAGGCGGTTTTAGTCCGTCGATTACCAATGCGTTTCACTTTGTAGGGTTCTGTAGGGTCTTGTAGGGTTCTCCAGGTTTTGTAAGCGTAAGTTTCCGTAGGGTCTTGTAGGGTTCTGAAGGGTTCGTTAACCAATGACCCACTTCGCTCCAAAATGCTCCCCCATCCTTTTACCATTTCAAGCAAAATTTTTATGGATTTCCAGTGCCTGGCACTCCGATTTTCTTAACTCTTTTCAAGAGAAAAATGACACCGAAACTTAATTGATGAACATGGCCAAAAAAATATTTTCATAATGAATTATGCTTAACTCCCTTTAAATCAATTAGTATTATTTAGAATCGTTCTTGTCCTTTATTTTTTCGACTTACGACCTTAGATTTGGCGCAAAATTTTAATACGATAAAAAATGGAAAGTCTGATGATCATTATCAAAGACAAAAAAGAACTATTCGATGTACTCAATGAATGGGAAGCGTCCAAAGTTTCAATTAAGAAAAATGAGATTAAAGATCCCGAGGAAATTTACTTCACCCAAAGGGAAGCTGCCAGGTTTCTTAGAATTACCCTCCCTACACTTATTGCTTGGAAGAAATCCAGGAAAATTCCTTTCTACCAGCATGGCCGGAAAATCCTGTTCAAGAAATCCGAAATCCTTGAAGCCATGAAGAATTCCGTCATATAGTTCCCTGATGTGGCATTGGTATCTGAAACCGGGTTTATCCCGTGTTGACCATCATGCCATGATCTGGGATGAAGCAAAGGAGCTGATATTCAATGTAAAAAGAAACAATAATGAATTCTCAAAAGAAAAAAGATACCGGGGATGCTATCGTAAGGAAGCCTTTGGCAATTGTCGAGGTTCAGGAGGTTCTCCATCAGTGGTATGATCTTCAATATAACGAAGTCAAGCATGTGGTCGAGGGCCGCAAAAAGGGGGAAGGTTGCTTTAATGAAATGAAGGATAACAATCTGTTGATCCAACTGCTCAGCAATGGATACCAGATTTCACAGTCAACCCTCAAGGCCCTGCTCAATTCCGATTTTGTACCCTCCTATAATCCTATACTGAAGTATTTCGAATCCCTCCCTCCCTGGGACGAAGGCAACAGGGATTATATTACCGAGCTGGCAAACCATGTTAAAGCCATCGATCAGCAGCAATTCAACCATCACTTTAAAAAGATGATGGTCCGTACCGTGGCCTGTGCCGTGGATGACCATTTGTATAATAAGCATGCCTTTATCCTGGTTGGCTCCGCCCAGCATACCGGGAAAAGCACTTTCTGCCGGTTTCTGTGCCCAAATGCTCTTGCAAACTACAGGGTTGATACAATCCCACAGGATAAGGACGGGATGATCAGCTCCCCGCCGGGCATCCTTCATTGGTTCCACCAACGAACAATCCTTCCTGACCGATACCACGGGAAGCGTCCGCTGGTTATGCTTTGAAATTGATTCGATAGAGTTTAACTATGAACCCATCGGCATTGATAACGTATGGAGCCAGGCCTATGCCCTTTATAAATCAGGTTTCAGATTTCAGTTGACTGCGGATGAGTTAAAGGAAAACGAATCAAGGAATGAACAATATCAAGCCGTAACCATGGAATATGAATATGTTCAGCAATATTTTACGCCTTCTACTAGCGAATGGCTATAAAGCGGCTAAATGCCGCCATGGTAGCGCCTGGTACCACAGTCCCTTTAGACAGGAAAACCAGCCAAGTTTCAAAGTTCATATTAACCGCAATGTCTGGTTCGATTTCGGAACAGGCGAAGGTGGTAACATTGTCAGCTTTTTCATGAAGCTTTACCAGGTCGACAGACCCAGGGCTGAAAGAAACACTCAGACTGACCAGCTTTCGCCGGAATAGCCTAACCATCTCATTTAATTGATTACTAATGATATAAGTTGGCCAACCATAACCGGCAGAGGGTGGTCGGATTATCCGTTTCGTCCATACAAGGTGCTAAAATACTGGTTTTCAGAAAGAAAAATAAAATTCTTGTATGGGTGAAAAGTAGATTAATTCATTCCTAATTGCCTAATTCGTTTATTGCGTTTTTTTTGATAATCTACAATCTCCTTGTACAGCGGACAATTAGCCATAAAGATCAAATGTACCAAACCACAAGCAATTACGTTCTTGTTTTTTTGTTCAATAACACACATTATTCCCGAAATATCGCCACTGTTGTGAACGGTTGTAATTGTCAATTCACTTTTTAGAGTTATTGGATTCTCTTTATCTCTTAATGAATGAACAAGTTCTCTTGTTGGATAAGCCTTTATGGGTAAGGATTGTTGTAATTTTTTCGTCAACTCCTCATATTGTTCTTTGATATCCATGGATGATATTTTAAAATTCAAATTCTCTTTGATTAACTGTGACTTCCAAGACATTATGCATTTGTTTTTCACCAAATTTCAATTCCACATCTTCTTCTCCCAGTCTAATGGAACTGATTGTGAGGTGACATCAAATTTTGCCACTAACGATCCTTTTCTGATAAAACAATCGATCCCATCCTTCTCGAAATAATGATACAGTCGTTGGCTACGTTTCATTTCAAGAAACAATGCAGTACAAACCGATAAGTAATCATTTGCCGGAGAGATTTTCTTCACAATTTCATCGTTTCTTTTGAACCATTCAACATGTTCATCATCCAAACCAGTTATTGATGAAGCAAAGAAGTTCTTTGATTTATTGTAATAATGAAATGAAATCATTTTGGTTTTAGAACAGAGTTTTAGAAACTCAATGGTCTGGGGAACCGCTGGATTTAGATGAATTTTCAGGATTCTATTATGATCAAACCCCAGATGTATTTCTATGGCAAATGCTTTCTGGGCGATATTGAGCATCCTGAACCTGAGATATGGTTCGGGTTGGTTTGATGGATTTATACCGAAGAACTTCAGATCAGATGATGGACATAGTAAAAGGATAGCACCTTTGGGATCATTGTTGTAAAGCACCGAACATGGAATTGCATGTAGTGATGGGAATACGGGAAGGTTATCTATGAGATCGTAAGGATAGCAAAATCCATTGTTGAAATTTTGAATGTCCATTTTCGGTGGCATTGAATTTAAAATTGATCAAAAGTAAGGATTTCGATGACTTACAATAAAAGCAGGCTCCAATTTTTTTTATGGAGAATGGTGTACTTTACTGATCTCTTACGCAAGTATAGCAGCATGACTTTGCAAACATGACAATCCTAAATTTGGACTTTTCAACACAATAAAATTGGACTTCTGAACAAAGTATGCTAAAATATTTATGTGCAACTTTGCATCATAGCCAAGGAAAATTTGATTAATAATATAGGTTTATACAGAAAACACAAAAGGCCGGTTTTCACCAGCCTTCTGCCAAAAATTCTTACATTTATTCTTACATAAACCTTTCTGAGATTCTGTAAATTACTGATCTTCAATTTACTAATCAGTGTTGTCAGTACACTACTCTGACGAAATATCTAACCGTCAATTCATACTCGATTTTGCGAAAGTGGTTGATTTTGTTGAGGAAATGAAAAATCAATGAGAGCATTATTTTTTTTGTTTAATTACCAATTTGAAAAATCGCTTGTAATTACCCGTCTTCGCCGGAACAGCCTTCCATAATGCAGCCCCATATTACCCAGTGATCCTGTGATTAATATATAGCTCATTATTTATGCTTTTTACGATATTTTTCTGGTATAACAACTATTTCCTTATCCCTTTCATAATGCGGTGACATTATCTGGACCCCGGCCTCGTTGAATTTATCCTGGATCTTTTCGTACAGATGAGAATAAACAAATGCCTGGATGTTGGCATTTTTCAAATAGGCATTGATCTGGTAGCTCACATAAAAATCATCAAGGGCGGTCTGCAGCACAAATGGTGTCGGCTCTTTTTCAATATATTCTGTTTCACGGGCAGCCTCAAGCAGCAATTTGTACACCAACCTCCATTCGGCCTCATAGCCGATAGAAATAGCTGAATGAATGATCAGGCCCCGCTCAGTTGTGTCGCTGCTGTAGTTGACAAGATTCGTGTTAAGCGCATTGGAATTCGGAATAGAGATGATCTCATTTTTAGGTGTTCTGATCCTGGTCACCAACAATCCCTTCTCGATAACATCCCCGGTATCCTGGCCGATCCTTATCCTGTCACCGATTCTGAATGACCGCATATAGGTGAGCACCAAACCGGCGACAAGATTGCTCAGTGATCCGGAAGATCCGAATGTTAATATAACACCGAGAAATACGGAAACTCCTTTAAAAACAGGACTTTCAGAACCCGGAAGATAGGGGAAAATTACCACGAACATGAATGAATAGGTCAGCACGCGGATGATCTGAAATGTAGGATTCGCCAAGTCGGGATGAAAACCGGGTATTTTGAGTGATTCATTTTCAATTTCACTTTTCAGAAACCGGATTCCCTTTATAACCAATCGAAACACAAACACAATCACCACGATGGTAAAAAGATTGGGCAGGTAAATGACCAAAGCCCTGAACATCGCAACCAAAGGATTAAGAAAAAAACCGAGCAAGGTATCGGATATGTGCCTGGTCCACGGAAACAAACCGAATAGGATCAATAAGGTAAAATAGACCACGATGAGTATCATAACCCATTTCAGTATTGTGGTGATAAATACTGCGATTTTAATTTCTCTGTTCGTATCGAGCAATGCGTAACCTTTTATATTGAACCCTTTCATTCTTGTTGCTCCGTACGATTCGATTTTCCGTCGGATCAACCTGAATAGTCTGTTCATAAAATGGAGGAATGTTCCGAATAGAATGAGAATCGCCAATGCAATTCCTGCATTTTTCAGAATGGTCCTCCAATTTGTTTCCTCCCTGTAAATTATAATTGCCGCAGCTATTTTCGCCTTGTTTCGCAAGGCCAGCGAGTTTCTGTCCGTCGCTTCCCATAGTGCATCAACATCAGTTACTCCAAAAATGATCCTGTCTTTGTAACAAATGTCGGAAGTTGTTTCTGAAGGCCTTACAACAAGTGAATCAGGATTAAATTGATAATCAGTCGCGAGTTCCTGAATTCTCTTTTCCTGGCTTGCAGCCCGCTCCTTTGGGGTAAAAGCGCCAATGTTGCTGTATATGGTGTATATTGTATCATGAGGAAATAGCACCACCGGATAACCATGTTCAATCTGACGCAGTGAATCTATTCTTTTTCGCTGATCCAATGACCGGATTGAATCCTGCAGCCTGGTATTGTCAATCTCGCGCTGCAACGCCTTTTTTTTGGCTTGTTCATACGATTTTAATTCTCTTATTTCCCTTTCCAGGGTTGCCATTTTTACCGAGTCAGCGATCCTGATAGCCTGGATCTCCCCGATGATCTGCGACTGGGAACCCAGCATCTGCATTCGGGATGAATCATCTTTTGCCATATGCGTTTTACCTTGGGCATTGACAGGACTGCATGGCAATCCCAACAGACCTAAAACGCAAAAAATTAAAAAGATCTGTCTCATTGAAATTTGCCCTCCTTAAAAACTCTTGCTGATCCCAGCCGTGTACAGAGGACCTGTTTGATCCCAAAACCGTTTCGTCGTGGGAAATTCTGCGAAAAATACCAGGTTAAACCCTTTTCCCAAAGCCTTACCAATGATAGGAGCGAGGATTAGGTCGAACTGGTTTGTTGTGAAGTTGTATATGGGCCTCGGCTCGAAAACGAAGAAATAACCCGATTTTGTGAATTTGGCGATGAAAATTCTCGTGGTCAGAATGCTCAACTGTGGATAGTTGTCCCCCTTAACAAGGTTAAACAAGTACTGAGGCTGTACAGCGAAGATCAGGCTTGGATTTATTGTAAATGAGTAGGTGAGTGCCGGCATCAGTGCAAAATACTGAAGGCCATACCCGGGCTTACCTAAAGGAAAAGTCAGTTCAGCAGATGCTGCCAGGGCATGTTTCCCCTTTACAAAGAAGGCATTCAACGCGCTGAACTTTAAATCACCGGAACCGGTTGAAAAGGCCCCCTCAGCATTATTTGTATAACGAGAAGTGAGCTCATACTTCCCGTTGAAACTCCAGCGGTTGATGCCAAGGTTAAATGACAGTTTGTTGAAGATTGAGATAGAGGACCCCGAGGGATCAGAGATAATAAATGAATAGGAACCCCGCGATTGAACTTTAGTCGGGTCAATTCCCGACTCCTTCACCATTTTTGCCATACTGGCTGAATCGGATTGAGCCATGGCATAGGATGAAACAACAAAAAGTGCGAGAAAAAGTATTGATGATTTCATAAGCTGAATTTTAATAATGGATTGAGAAAAACGCTTTTTGGAATACGGTTTTTTTATTTTTTTGATATCATTCAAACCAATATTTGCCGAAAGCAGGTTGACTAAAAGTTTTTTCATCATTTGATGTACATTACTTGTTCAGTTTTTTGTGAATTACAAGGTTTCTTACGACTTCTAATATCTCACGGTACTCTTTGCATTTATCGAAAAAATAATCAGCGCCGGCTTGCAGGTATTTTAATTTGAATTCTTCGGTTGAATAATCGGTAAAGATGATCACCACAGAAGCCGGGGAAGTTCTTTTCATTTTTCTCAGCAGAGCAATCCCTCCATGTGATTTGAGGTCAATCTCCAGAATAACCAGGTCAGGATTGTATGAGTTAAATGCGGACTCTCCGGAATCAAATGTCGATTCTTCCCTGATCAACAAAGTATTATCAATTTCGTAAAAAGCTTTAACCAGCTTTTCACGTAGAAATACAGAGTTATCAATAATCAGAATTGTCATGAGCAGGGTTCACACTAAACTGATACGCTATTGCCCGCAAAAGTAGTCCAGGGTATTCTGATGTGGATTAGGTGAAAATCCAATTATTGCATAGGAATTTTTCCTATAGAAAGAAAAAAAGAAGGGAGGCAGGAAAACTAATCTGTAAGATTGTTCCTGAAGGCGTAATTCGTTATTTCAGCATTGTTTTTCAATGCTAATTTTTCAAGAATATTTGCGCGGTAAACACTGATTGTTTTAACGCTGAGGGAAAGTTCGAGAGCAATACCAGAAATGTTTTTGCCGGAAGCTATCAGCTTAAAAACCTGGAATTCGCGGTTCGACAATGTTTCATGTGTCGGATTAGCTGATTTACCAATAATTTCTTCAGTTAAAATCCGAGTAATGGATGCCGTTATATATTTTTGACCTGCCAGTACGGTCTGAATGGCTTTGATGAGTTCCTTCGATGATGTTTCTTTTGTAAGGTAGGCGGATGCTCCTATCCTGAGGGTTCGCACAGCATATTGATCTTCAGGGTACATACTCAGGATAATTACAGGAAGTTCAGGCTGCAGTGTTTTAAGTTCCTTGAGAACATCCAGACCGTCACGGCCCGGCATATTGATATCGAGAATAAGCAAGTCCCATTTCTGATGAAATATTTCTTTTAAAACTTCGGCAGCCGAACTGGCTTCACCAAATGTGACAGCTGCCATCCTTTTGGAGATCGTATTTATAAGTCCGTCCCGGATCAGGTTATGGTCGTCGGCAATAAGTATTTTTATCGGTTTCTCCATAGCTTAGGATATTTTAATTGCTGAATCCGGTTGTTCGATTTGAAGTTTAATGGTTGTCCCCTTACCAGGCTCACTTTCAATACTTAACTCCGCATCTATTGACAAAGCTCTTTCTTTCATGCTGAGCAGGCCAAGCGAAGCGTTTTTCTTTGTTGTGCCGGTGTCGAATCCTATCCCGTTATCCGTAATCACAAACATGATTTTGCCGGGACTTTGATTCAATACAATCTCAATTTCAGTGGCTTTGGAATGCCTGGTGATGTTTGTAAAGATTTCCTGGAATATTCTGAAAACAACAGTGGATTCCGTTTTGTTAAATTCGGGAAGGATCTTGGGAAGGCTGAATGCGCATTTTATTTTTATTCGGATGATGAACTGATCTATCATCCATTCGAGTGCGGGAATAAGCCCGAAGTGATCGAGGATGCCAGGATGAAGATCGTAGGAAATTTTACGAGATGTATCAATACAAGAGTCAACAAGACTAATTATAGGATTTAGTTTTTCCTGAATACTATTGTCAGTTGCCGGACTTGCGCCAATTTCTTCGAGATCAAGCTTAACGGCAGTAAGCAAATGCCCAAGCTCATCATGAATTTCTCGCGCTATGCTGATCTTTTCTTCTTCGCGTATATCCTGAATATGCGATGCCAATGCCCGAAGCTGTACCTGAGATTCTTTTAACTCTGCAAAAGATTTTTGTCTTTCGCTGATATCCCTTATAATGGCCCACATTGATAAAGGAAGACCTTGTGAATCTACTTCCAGGCGGGTACGGAGTTCAACAGGAATTACAACACCATCCTTCCTGATATACTCCTTTTGGTATAGATCAGAGTAACCTCTTTTAAGTATTTGTGTTTCTAATATCTCCTGTTCAACAACAAGGAAGCTTAAAGGAGTCAGGTCGCGGAAATTCATTTTATTTAATTCATGCATCATATAGCCTGTAAGCGTAAGAAAAGCTTCGTTTGCTTCTATGATGGTACCATTCATGTCGGTACGAACAAAAGCGTCGAGCATTTGCTGGTAGAGTCCCCTGTATTTTTTTTCAGATGCTATCAGCTCTTTTCTGTGCTTGTTGCCTTCTGTAACATCCTGCATGGTAGAGAAAGCATACTTTTTTTCTTTTATTTTTATCATTCTGGTCCACACAAGGAAATCATGAATCTCACCATTTTGTTGACGATAGGAGGATAGTTCATAACTATTAAGATAACCATTTTGCTGAATAAGTCTGATCATCTCCTCATGACTTTCCATACTAACCCCAAGACCAAGATCCATAATTGGTTTTCCGATAAAGTTTTTCCCCGGATCACTCATTAAATCGCAAAACCAATGGTTTCCATTAACATATTTATTACTTTCAAGATCATTAATAACCAGCACAAAGGGGCTTTCTTCGAAAATAGCATGAAAAAAATCCGCAGTAGATTTTAACTGTTCGTATTCTTTAAGGCTTATGCTGACACTATCCCTATCTGGTTCAGGATTCATAATAATTTCCATTTGAGTTATATCACAAATGTATTACTATTTCACATTGGCAGGAGGACATTTCATTCCCAAAAGCACATTCTGCCTGGCTGTCAAAGAATAATTCCCAGACTAAATATTGTATTTGTAAGCGGGTACCTTGAAAAAGAAGGATGGATAATACCTAAGATAAATTCCTAGGTAATAAATAGAACTTAACCTATTTCGTATCGGGAAATAGCAATATATTTTTGCTGAGTTTTATAATCCCCTATTGCAGGCAGGGTAAACGAGCTTGCGAAAATTGAATCACTGACAAACAATAAATAGTATGACAACGAAACTTACGAATGCAGATTTAGTTAAGGCAGCTTTGATGAGTGGTGGTATTAATGCTGTAATTAATGGCCTGATCAACTGGTTTCAGATGAGAGGAAAGAATGAGATTTTTCTCACAGTTGATTCAATATCAACTACTGAGCATACTGTGCTTGGAGGAGCGGTTATTCTGGCATCATCATTAGCTGCTATACTTACAATAATTACATATTTCACTTTAAAGGTAGCTAATAAACCCGCATTTTATCCCAGAGGATTGTGGCTCACTATCCGTAATGCTTTTTTTGCATTTGGAGTAATGGTTACTCTTTCCATCATTTTGCAGCGTATGGCAGGAGCGGTTTCAGTTACTCCACTGGTGGCGGTAATTGTCACCGGACTAATTGCCGGAGTTGTAGCAAGTGTGGTTGATTACATGACAAAAACTGAACTTATTAACTAACTCATTTTCTCACAAATAGAAATTAAAATAATTAAAATCATGAAAATCAATAATTTATTTGACCTGAAAGGGAAGATAGCTATTGTTACCGGAGGTGGCAATGGAATAGGTAAAGCCTGCTGTCTGATGTTATCAAAAGCTGGTGCAGCGATAGCTGTTAGCGACCTTAAACATGAGGATGCCCTCAAAGTAGCCGAAGAAATCAATGCAGCCGGAGGAAAAGCAATTGGAATTGCCTGTAATGTTACCATTGATGCTGACCTTGTAAACCTGGTGGAAACCACTATAAAAGAATTAGGTGGTGTACATGTACTGGTTAACAATGCCGGCGGCGGCGGTGGTGGCCGTGAAAACCCATACAAGATCACGGTCGATAAATTTGCCTGGGTGTTTCAGTTAAATGTATTCTCTGCGTGGAGACTCTCACAACTTTGTGCACCCTATATGAAGGATACTGGTTATGGATCCATTATTAATATTACCTCCATGAGCAGCATAAACAGGAGTCCGAACATGAGTGCCTATGCTTCCTCCAAGGCAGCGATGAACCATATGACCGCAAACCTTGCAATGGATTACGGAGTGGATAAAATCCGGGTCAATGCCGTTGGGCCAGGGGCAACGAAAACGGCCGCTCTTGCTTCCGTGCTCACGCCTGAAATCGAGGCAAAGATGCTTGAAAACACCCCGATAAAACGGTTGGGGGAGGTGGATGATATTGCAGGCGCAGTATTGTACTTTGCCGCCCCGGTCTCTGAATGGGTGAGCGGACAGGTAATCTTCGTCAATGGCGGAGGAGTACAGACTTTAGATTAATAATTTATTTACCATTTTAAACACAATGAATATGAAAACTAATATTGAGAAGCTTTTTTCATTTGAAGGAAAAGTTATAATTATCACCGGCGCAGCAGGCGCCATCGGGAGTGCAGCAGGTCACCTTTTTGCCTCCCTGGGAGCGAATGTCGTAATTTCCGACCTCAATGAAGAGGGAGCAAAAAAAGTCGCGGCTGAGATAACCAAAGAATCAGGAAAAGAAGCCCTTGGGATAAAGACAAATGCAACCGTCGAAAGTGATCTCGGGGAACTGATCAAGATGACCATTGGCAAGTTCGGCAAGATATCAGGACTGATTAACAATGTCGGCTGGGGTGCTTCAACCCCAATCTGGGAATCCGACAGCGATAAAATGGTGAAGTCGTATCTCCTCAATACAGTTGGTGCCTATAATCTCACAAAACTGTGCATGCCCTATCTTGAAAAGGAACCCAATGCATCTGTTGTTTTCAGTGGATCAATGGTGGGTGTAACTCCATCACCTGAATTTATTGAGTATAGTACTGCCAAGGCCGGACTGATGAACATGGTCAGAAGCATGGCTGTGGTGTCTGGACCCAAGGTGCGCTTCAATACGGTGCTGATCGGCTCTGTCGATAACGGGGATTCCACCCTGGCTGCCGGCTATGATCCGGAAATGCTGAGAAGACTTGCCGAAATGTTTGTCATGAAACGCAGGGGTATGCCCATGGAGATCGCTTATGGCATGATGTTCCTGATGAGTATTGCTGCACAGTGGATTACCGGCATCGACCTGAGGATCGATGGAGGTGGGAGCTATAAGAGCAAAATGCCAGGTAAAGACTGATATTGTTTATTTAACATCGGCTATCGTAATGAAGATTAAAAGAAAGCTAAGGATCAGGAGATATCTGATCCTTTTTTTATTGCTGGCAGCAAGTAACCACGTATTCGCGCAAGGCGGGGCTCCAAGTACCGGAGCGCCAGGAGCTATTCAGGCAATGATCATTTCAGAGGTCAGGATTGTATGGGATTCTGTTCAGCCCGACAAGGGGATCGAAACTTCGCTTACACAGGAAATCATCCGTGCTGTGAATGTCTATCCTGGGAACACGGTCTCTCCCAATGAACTTGACATGGCCGTAAGAAATGCACTTCAGATCCCAGAAATCGGGACAATCAACTGGAATGCCGATCTGAGCACAGGTAATGCTGTCATTCTGATCCTGCATGTGAGGCTTTCAACCAAAGGATTTAAAGCAGCCAGCAGACAAGGTATGGCCGTTTCAGGTAAAACTTCTGATTTTCCGCTTCTTTTCCAGAATAAGAACAGCATGGTTAAAATTAACCTGGTGGGAGCCATGATGCCAACCCTGAGCACGAATACATGGTGGGGAAACGGCAATGTCTTTACAAAATATAACCCGTTTGGGAAAAATCCACCGGGCACTGCTCCGGCTCTCGATTTCGAGGCTTACCTGAAGGCTGGATTGGCAGGTATCGTTAAAATAAACCATAGTGAGAACCCAGTATACCTTTATGCTGCGGTCAACGGCCTTGGGGTAACCACCCTCGGGAGTGAGTTGTATAACGCCAACAGCAGTACGTTCGCCCTTCAAATCGAGGAAGCATATGCCGGTATCCTCGGCGTCGTGACGCTGAAAAACGGTCACCTTTTCAGGTATACTGCATCGTTCGGAAAGCAGCCTTACCGCATAGGTACCGGTATGCTGATCTGCCAGATTGGTGGAAACGGAGGAACCTGGGGAGGAATGAACGCTTGGCCGAGGTTCAGCGGCAGATTGGTGGGGCTGGTCAAACTGGCATATGACCGTTGGAAGCTCGAGGGATTTTACATCCAGCCAAATGATTACCCGGCTAACGAAAGCCATACACAGATGGCTGGTTTTAATCTCGAATACAACCGTGCCTGGGGTCTCAGCGGCGGATTTACCTACCTGAATGCCCTGAAGTCGGACTTTCCCTATTTCTTCCCCGATTATTCCCAGACCACCCGGCAGGGAACAAATGCCATGAATCTTCGATTTCAATGGATGCCCCGTCCCGACCAGTCTTTCTTTTTTGCAAAGGCAGAGGGCGGACTCGAGGTGAACAACCGGATTCCAATGCTTGCCTGGGGCATGGCAGCCGAGGGGGGGTGGTCGTTCGGGGACGTGAAATTACGGCCGGCAGTAAGTTACCGTTATTCTTTGCTATCAGGAGACAACCCGGCAACACACCAGCTGGAACGCTGGGATTTCTTTTACTCGGGCGACGATATCTTCACCTGGGTCCAGGGTGTCCTGATGAAGAATGTTCTTTTCAATTCCAATATGGAGGTGCACCGTTTTCAGCTACAGCTTTTTCCCAATCGCTGGCGTGTGACAACCCAATATATCTTCATCATGGCAAACCAGCTGACATCCGTACCTATGCCACCTTCCGGTAACTTTTCGGATAAACAGATCGGCAAGGAACTGCTCATGGTTGCCGAGCGTTTTGTTTCGAAGTATATCTTTCTGCGGTTTACGGCTTCAGCGTTATGGCCGGGAAAAGGGTTCGCAACCACCCTGCCCGATCCTGTCTCTCAGCCCTGGACACAGCTGCAGGCCATGATCCATTTCAATTTTTAAGGATATTTGTAAATAATGAAATCTGTTTGACCTGCCGGCATTAGTGTCCACCTTATGCCGATTTATATTGACCGCATTACAATGTTAGCAATCAATAAAATGAGATGGTCAAGTCGTTCCGGCAAAGGCTGGTCAAAGTCAGCGTTTCTTCTAGGATAGGAATTAATATTCAATTTCATTAAAAAAAGTTTTAGGTACTTATTTGGGTACTCAAAAAGCAGAAACCCACGATTGACGTGGGTTTCAAGTGCTAAATCGTACACTACTCTGACGAAATATCTAACCTTAGAATCATTCCAGATTACCTCAAAGTGGTTGATTTTATTGAAGATATAAAGGATACCTGAAGGGCGCACTCAGTCTTTGACACATCTGACCGATAATCCCTGGCTCCACAGGGTTGTCATTCGGTACACGCCCCTTTCGTTGAAATTGAAACAACGGTACCAGCTCATGGTATCGCTGGGGGTTGATGTCCA
>Ga0209083_1001471_pt1 | contig 26650 bp, 48 predicted proteins | sample AM7aDNAmetaG_FD_184132 | JGI IMG/M metagenome (GOLD analysis project Ga0209083, IMG submission 184132) | Freshwater microbial communities from Finland to study Microbial Dark Matter (Phase II) - AM7a DNA metaG (SPAdes) (version 3) | ecosystem: Environmental > Aquatic > Freshwater > Lake ...
CTACTACGGTATAGAGCACAAGAGAAACGACAGAACCATGCCCCCTACATGCCAAGGAAATCATGCCGAGGAAAGGTCTCGTATCAGGTCTCGTTCACTTCCGTTTCTGCGTTAGCAGGAACGAGAGGGGGAGGGCTTCCAACTGAAATGCGCTGAAAAAATTCCCCTCCCCCCAACCGCCCCCACCTTTCGACCCGAAAGTGCAGGCAGATTGCCCTCCCCTCCCACCCGTCTACCTACCGTCTTAAAGGATTATTAATTCGTTTTAGGAGATTATTAGACAGGCAACCTCCCCGCCACCCCGCTTCGCGGAGGGCAAGGGAGTGGGTGGTTCTTCAGGTTGCAGGCTGTTCTTCGCCAGACGGGAAGCGCATGTCGAAGGCTTTCAGACAGCTGTCGGCGTCACGGGCACATGTCGATTCATGTCGATCCATACCGAGGGAGGTACAGTAGGCATTCATCCAGACGGTCTCACGAATAAGCAGGGGCTTTGTTGAGTACTCAAACATTGAGTTTCTCCTTCCAAAACAGGGGTAAAAAGTGAGGGGGTACCCCTCAAAAGCACTAATTATATTAAAAGGATGATTAAATTAAACTGTCCTGAATGCTCCACAGCTTTTAAGGTTATCCCAGAGAAACTTTTGGGTGTTTGTTCTGGGTTGTTATGCCCTTCTTGTGGCAAATATTTCTTAGTGCCCATACCTTTACCAAAACCTAGGCGCCAAATAAAAAAATATGCCACTTCTCGTTACAGGACTTTAAGAGCAGGAGCAATTAAAAGGGGCATTCCGTTTTTAATTGCCGAACAGGATTTTTTACTATGGTGGAACACTCAGGAGGATACTTGTCATTTTTGTGGAATCTCCATTGAGGAATATAAGAAATTATTTACCATAGAAAAGTTTCCTTTAAAATTTTATAGAGGGATTATTAAGTGTCAGAGAATGACTGTTGATAGATTAGATAGCTCTAAAGGATACCAAGCAGGTAACATCGTGAAAGCTTGTTATACCTGCAACCCTTTAAAGAGCTACCTTCTCACGGAGGATGAAGCGAAGATCATTTGCCCCATAGTTATGAAGAGGTTACGCAGTTAGCAGTTAGGGCTGATGTCGGTGATATCGAGATCTTCTCCTTCCCCGAAGTCGGCATCGCACCATAGGGCTCGGGCAGCTTCTTCGGAGGTAGCTGTGACTTTATAGGTTCCTGTGAAGGTGATGATGTATTCAATAGGTTCCATTAGGGATTCCTTTCAATTGGCCAAGGGTTGTTTGGGTCTTGGTCATCACTCCAGTTATTGTCTTTATTCGTATAGGGCTCCTTGTAAGTCTATGAGTTATATAAGAGAGCTGGTTAGCGACAATTCCGTTGGTCGTTTTACCAGGAGGAGCATCTGTTGCATTCCAGACAGCCTGAGACTTGGTGTCGGACGGCGGGGCAGTCTTTGGCTTCTGGCGGGACGGTATCTTTGACTTTCCCTTGTTTGTGGGTGGGGAAGATGGTGATGATGCGTTGGTCGTCGGGGACGGTATCGTTATGTCGGCGAGGGCCGTAGCACATGGGCCCTTGATAATTCCAGACGGTTGATGGGGAGGATGAGTCGACGGAGAGGAGCATTTTGAGGTTAGGTAGTACCCGGGTGTTGAGAAAGGAGGCGACGTTTGGTTTTCGGGTCATGCCCCAGAACATGGTGGTTGGTAAGAGTCTGGCCAGACGGATAATGTTCAGGAGGTGTGTTTGATTCAGGTCCCCTGATCCATTGAGTCGGATGGAGGTGTGGGTTTTGCATTCTATTATAAGTTGGGAGAGATCTGATTGGGCGAGGTAGTCGGAGACCCAGCGTTGCTTACGTTTGGAAGCGGGGAAGGCTTGGAACCCTACTCTTGCATAGCAGTCGGCTTTGCAGTGTGGGGTGGAGCAGCAATGGCCTTCTATAGGGAGGTCGATGGAGGCTCCACACTTACGGTTTTCTGAGAGGATATGTTGGGGTTTGGTCCATGTGGTAGGCATGTGGTTACTCCTTGGTATATGAGTGGGAGCTTGGTGGGCTTTTAAGATTTGTGCCTTTTAATGTTCTTACAGGCACGTTAATGACAGTAGTTAGAAATAAGAATAAAGTATCTGATTTTCTCCTGGGTTATATCGAACTTTCTATTCAATTTTCTAAATACTGTTTCCTTTTCTGTCGCACTGCCTTATAAGGTTAAGTTTGACGGTATAGTAGCCATCTCCTCCCATTGAGTCTAGGATGAATGCTGTATGGGTGCCGAGGTTTTTCCCGTAATTGGTAATGTTCAGCCATTCGTGCCAGTCTTCATCGGGGATTATGTAGCAGGGGTCGCCGATGATGAGGGTTCCAGACGGGATGTAGAGGTTTTGGATTCCTCCTTGAGGGCCGTGGAAGGTGGAGGGGATGGACCAGGAGACCTGGTAGGTCCCTGGTTTGACTTCGATTGATTGGACCAGGTGGTTGTTTGTATCGGCTGTGGGGTTGAAGTAGTCTTTATCGGCGATGATGATCATGCCTGCGTCGACGCCGATGCCGTGGATGTTTCGTTTCATGGGTTTATTCCTCCTTGAGTCGGGATGTGATGGCTGTTATGATATCTTTGTAGCGGTCTTGCTGGTATCTTCTGGACTCGGCTTCTTTTTTCTGGGCGAGGGAGAGTGCGAGGGGGAGATAAGTGATGGGGAGAGCATTGACGACGGCGAGGGTATACTTATTGCCGTAGGTCATGATGGCCTTCCATATTTTATCTACTCTTTTGTCGGGGAGGATTTTGAAGAGGTCTTTCACCGACTTTGAGAAGTAGAGGTTGCCGTGGAGGTCTCCCCATATGAAGCCTGTGACTGGTCGGAAGATTCTGTCGTCGGATCTTACTCGTTTGAGGAAGATGTTGAAGAGGTAGCGTATTTCGGCTGCGGTTCCTTTGTAGAGGATGTCTGTGATTACGTTCATTGGGAGGACTGTGTGGGCACGGTCGTGGTTATGCATCCAGTTCATGTGGACGTCTTCGTTGAATTTCCATGCATCTTCCCAAGGCATTTGGATGGTGCCTTGGTAGAGCAAGGAGCTGACGGCTTTGGATGCGAGATTGACGTCCAGTGTTTCGTTTATGGTGAGGACGCCGTTTTCATATTTGATCATTGGTCTGTATTGCTTCTGGGATCGGGCCCGCAGAAGCCGTCGTCTGCCAGACGGTCGAGGTCGATGATGCAGATGGGAGACATGTCGGCGTTGATTTCATCCGGGTCTGTTACTCCGTGGAACTTGAGGTAGCGGCCCCGGGCGTCGTCTGTGAGGTCGTGGAAGAAGATTTCAAATGATTCCATAGGGTTATGCCTCCTTTTTGATGTCGAACATGGAGTCTTCTTTATAGATCACGGTATGGCCGAGGACGCGTTCGCCAATTTCGGCGAGGTCTTTGCCGTCCCATTGGGCGAGGGTGTCCCCGATTTCGCGGATGAGATCATCGCCGTCGACTGTACGGATGTTAGGCATGTGGTTCTCCTTTTTAAAGGTTGTATTCGGAAAGAAATTCTATAGGGGATGCGTTGGGTTCTCTTTCGGTAGTTCGTAGCCAGGATTCATAGAGGCTCATGAGGGCACAGGAGATGTCGGATGAGCCCATCCCTTCGCCCTCTGGCCAGTCTTGTGAGAGGCGGGCGACGGCGACGCTACGGATGACGGGTTCTATACCTGTTGATTTCAGCCAGACCCGCATGTTTTCCCACTGTTGTTCTCGGGTAATTGTCTGATTCATGTGTCGACCTTTCTTTTAATTTCAAAGGGTTACGATGGTGTGAATCTATATCCTGTCGGGAGAAGTCGTCGCCCATGTGGATCATCTGTACGCCGCCGAAGCTATAACTCCTATTATTATACCAGCGATCAGGGTGCAGGCGAAGATCAGCAGGACGACATCATAGCGTAATCCCCCTTGTTGGGTAAGTGACCAGTTCCATTTTGTTTTCATTTGCCCACCATGGTTTTCAGGATGAGTTTGAAGGAGGAGGATAGGGTGATGATAGTCCACCACCCTATCTCCAAGAGTGAGGGCGGCCTCACAGCACGGTTACCTTGGTGACTTTGACGTTTTGGGTGAAGAGGGATTTGGCGGGCTCCTTCTTGGTCGGTTTCTTTTCTCTGGGGATATCGACGATGTCTTCCTCGGCTTTGTACTTGAGCTGGGCCATCACACAATCTCCCAGACTCACATCGTCCCTGATTCCCAGGTAGACGGGTTGGAAGAGGGACCCGCCTTTATAGGCGTAGAGGTAACGGATCTCCACGAGGGACCCAACGAGAGGAATAGTGTGGTTGGGAGGGATGGTGACGTTGCCTATGTCGACCCAATGCTCCGGGATCTTCTGGGAGTTGTCCCAGTGTTCGGGTTCCAGAAGCTGCAGGCCTACGGACCGTTTGCCTGCAGTGCGGCTGCCTGTGACGAGGGCGGTGCAGGTGGCGGTGAACTTGTATTTCATCATGGCCCCGTGTCGGGCGCCGCACTCATAGGGGGCGTCGAGTTTCTTGAAGACGACTCCTTCTTTCCCCGTTTCTTTTATATGTTCGTAGAAGGCTACCTTTGCGGCCGTGCCTTTAATAAGGTCGACTCTTTTGAAGGAGATGCCGACGGGATTCCCGAGTTCATTGAGGTCATCGATGAATTTGTTGATGAGGTCGTGGCGTATTAAATACCCCAACTGTGTGGTATTCTTATTGCCGTATCTCATCACGTCGAAGATGTGGTAGGTATCCCCGATCTGTTCGCAGTCGATGTGGAGGCCCTCGATGAGGGAGAGGGTTGAGGGGAAGGGTATTGCTTTCCCCAGTTTATTGCGGACGGTGATGGTGCCGTTTGTCTGTTCGAGGGTGACATGCTTGCCGTCTTTCTTCTCCTGTATTCCATAGCTGTCATTGTCCAGGTACCTCATTACCATTTGTTCGTCGACGGGCAGGAGGAGGTGGGGGACGAAGAGCTGTGTGTTGGGGATGGCGGCGCCGCCGAAGGATGTTCCTGTGGCGACGGCCTTACCTTGTCGTCCCCCAGACGGGCTTGGGGAGGACTGGGCAGATACCTGGTACCCTTTACCTGTCTTCTCGGCCACGAGTTTATCGTAGACTTTTTTGGCGGCAGCTTTATCGGCTCCGTCGATCTTGCAGCCCAGAGCGAGGGTGGATCCCCGACGGCCGTACTGGAAATCGACTCGATACGAACCCTTGTCTTCGATTAGTTGGACGTTGTAGACCTTATCGCTTGAACCTGATTGATATGCGAGTTCGATTGATTCTATTAAGACTTCACTCATGATGCCTCCAATCCTTTCTCATAAAGGGACATGTTGTATTCTTCCTCGGCCTGCAGGTTGATGTGCAGGATGTAGTCCGGGTTGTCGGTATCGGAGAGGAAGTCTTCTGGTATTATACGAGGATCAGGGCGTCTGGTATTACGAAATGCTGCGGATGTGGCCATAGTTTATACCTCCAAGGTATCCAAGGTGTAACTGGTCTTCAAGGTGTAACAGGTATCCAGGGTGTAACAGACTGACTCTTCTATATAATTCAGGGGGTTACGCGGGACTTCTTCCGTAAGGGGCGCCTTCTCTTGGTTTTGAGGAGGCGCTCATAGGAGTCGGTGTCTTCTTTGCCTGACATGATGAGGTGGAGAACGTAGCGTTTATTCACAGTTCAACTTCGGCGTCGACGTTGATGATGATCTGTTCGTTGTGGACACCCACAACCTTATAGTTTATATCTCCGAGGATGCCTCCTTCAGCGATGACACGGTTGTCGACTATCTCGTTGAAAGCGTCGATGTTCCCACACTCGATCAGGTCATCCATGTCGAAGTTCAGGTTGACGGAGATGCGGTTTTTCTTGACCCGCCCTTTCGTCATCCGTGTTTTGAGTTCCTTGTTGGTCAGGGGCTTGTCGAGGACCCATATAGTTCCTTGCAGTATCATATTATATCCTTTCGGTTACCAGTTGAATTTGGGCAGGTCGTCGTACTCGATGCCGTCGCAGTCGAGCTGAAGGAACTTGCAGCCGGAGTTGCGTGCAAGTTCCACCAGACCCATGAAGGCGGCGGAGAACCCGGCATCCTCGGCGATCTTCTTGGTCCCCAGCCAGGACTCGAGGTCGTCATCCAGACCGGTATACACGAGGTATCCGAACTGTACTTTGCCGCCTTTCACATCGTAGATGGCGAAGGCGGAGAGGTCTTCCCGTTGGAGAAGGTCATTATCCTTCTTGGTAATGTGGACGGTGGATGCCTCGAAGCATTTAACGATGAGGGGGTCTGTTGAGTTCATTTAGGACTCCTTTGCGGGGGTGCCGCAGGTAAGGCAGGTGAATTCATCAGGCTTATGGACAACCTGTGTGCAGCTGTCGATGCATTCGACGAACTCTCCATGTTCATCTACTTCCCAGTCTTGTGCGACATGGGCATAGGTGCTGAAGCGTTTATGGCGTTTGTTCTTGGGGCAGGATAGTTTCATATGCATCTCCTATTGGTTGGAATCGCAGTCAGAGTCACGGCAGACCTGCATTTCTCCATAGGACAGATCAGCCCTATCCCCTACCACGGTTTTCATGGTATAGGAATGACAGTCGGGGCAGACCTCAATCTCCTCTTCGTCCTTCAGGGTAATGAATTCCCTTTCCAGACATCCTTCCGGGTCCACATCTGCAGACTCGGCCGTAACCTCACCGGTCTCGGGGTCGTAGGTGGCGGGAGTTACAACAACGGAGCCATCATCCCACATGGAAGTGAATGTGCAATCCATATTAGTCCTCCTTGGTAATGGAGAGGGTTTTATTCACGGTAAATTCATAGCCACGCTTGAATAACTCTGACTCAATCTGATTGCAGAGGGTCAGGTCGGAGGTACTGAAGCATTCGACTACGCTGATGGATGTAAAAAGACTTTGAGCTTCTTTCTTCAGTTTCGCTGTCGTCCAATCCTTAACGTGCTTGGAATCGTTGTTATACTTTTTCATTTAAGGGTCCTTTCATGGAGTTCAATGACTCGTTGAAGTCTGATGGGCTCGAAGTGGAGTTCCTCGAGGCTGATGAGATGGTGTTTAGGGGTAAGGCGTGCATGGATCTCCGGCTCCATTTCCTTTACCCTGTCCAGACCGAAGGCATGGAAGTGCCCGTGGATGTTGACGTCGAAGTCCCCTGTATCCTTCTGGGGAATGTGGGAGAAGAGGATGGTCTTCCCGAACATCTTCAGGGTAAAGGATTCGCCAACCCAGTCCCAGCCATGGGTCATGTACCAGTTCACAGACTTCTTATCGTGGTTGCCGATGACCAACCACTTCTTGCACTCTATATGGGAGAGGCGTTCCGACCAGTAATCATACTCGTTCCACATGATGTCACCCAGGCAGATGAGTAAGTCACTGGGGTTCAGGGCCATACCCAGACGGTCCATGATCTTCCCAGATGTTCCTCTGGGTCTTTTAGGCAGGTCGTCATCCGCCCCCAGATGCCAGTCGGTTGTTAGCCATATGTTCAAGGTTAATCTCCTTTCAGTTTATTGAGGAAATCCTGTTTCACATCTTCATGCCATTGGTAGTTGACGAAGAGGGGCAGGTCTTTATTCTTAATTCGTTTGAGGAGGATTTTGTCGATGCCTCTGGTGGCAGAACCTCTTTCAACATAGCCATGAATGACATGTTCGTAATCTTCCTCAAAGATATGGCAGGCCCGTTTCAGGTTACCTATTACATTGTCGAGTTCAGCCCGTGCTCTATTCATAGCATAGATGGCGTTCCATATATCTTCAGCCGGGTCGGAGGAGCCTTCATAGGTACCTTCGATTTCTCTGGCAATGAACTCAGCCATACCATCCCCGCAGCGACCATCCGGGTACGCGTCATCGGCAACATCTATTACGTCGTCTATAAAAGCCATGTGGCATTCCTTATGTTTTACGGAGGCGCTTGGCTAGGGCAGGGCCTGTATAAGCCCATCCCATATATAGCGGGAGGTCTGTTTCAGGGATGATTTCCCACTTACCTATGTTGCAATAGGAGAGGGTGACCGTTTCATGCTGGCCATAAGAGTTAGGGTTGTCTGTGGCAAGGGTGTTGCCTCTGATCGACAAGTGATTGAAGGCTACGGGTTCTATTAAATAGCGGTTTACCTTATCGCCGTTGTAGTCAAGGGTAACCAGCACGAGAGTCCGTGGCATTGTTGCGGAGAGGGCGCTTACAAAAGCAATCTGTTTCTGTAACTGTTGAAGTTCCCGATTGGCTTGTTCCAGCCAATTTTCTTTTGTTGCCATTAAATTATTCCTTTCAGGTAGGCGCTGAATAGTTGGGTACGAATTTCATAGCCCATATAGAGGGGCAACTCTTCTTGAGGGACTGCCTTCCAACTCTTGATGTCCACATACTTCGGCGACCATTCAGGTCGGATGGCGTGTTCTATGTTACGGAGCCAGCCCGAGAGGAAAGGGTATAGCCCGTGCTTCTCTATGGCAAGTATGCGGCATTTCATAGAGCGTATGTTGAAGGCGTATGGCTCTATAAGGATACCAAACTGTCCTTCCTCCCAATCGGTATGTTTCAAGCCCGATGGGTCTACTGTGTCTATTCTAATGTGTGTATTGTAGGTAATCAGGACTGGCGTATTGAGGAGGATGGAGGCTACCAAGCCACGGACTCGTTCGCATTCTATTATACTATGATCCTGGAACTCAAGTGCTTTGTCTCGGTTCATGGTTGACCTCCTTTCAAAATAATATGGTTTTTTTGACTTTTTTATGTTATATTTAAATCAACAGGAAGGTTTGATGCCCGTCGGCTCACGGGATAAAAGCCAAGAAGACTCCCGTTGTGTGATAATGAAAGGGGCGGCACTTCGAAAGTACCGCCCCTTCTCATTTTAAACTCCTGAACCCGACTTACTTCAGACCGGGCTTCTTCTGCTTCACGAGGGCGCGGAACTGTTCGAGCTGGGCAGGCGTCAGCTCGAACTGCTTCTTGTCCATATCATCGCACGCCTTCAGGACATCCTTCACCACGAAGGCTTCCTGAAGCGGAATGCCCGCATCCGTCACCGCCTTCACAATCTTATTGATAAGATCGGCATTCGCCTGCACCGTATCCGTGAGGGCGATGGAGCGGGTCTTGAAGAAGAACTCGTCGAACCGTGCCTTGAGGAGTTCCTTCAGAGCCTCCTGTTCCTCTGCCGTCTGCGGGACGGAGAAGGAATCCGAAGTCACGAAGGTAACGCTCCCCGTGTTGCCCTCAACCAGAAGGGACTTTGTGAACTTGCCTGCCCGTGCCAGAGAGTCGTATTGGGGGCCAACCGACCCTATGATGACGGTCTCACCCGCAGCCTGATCGGCTTCAGCGGCGGCTTTGGCTGCCTTGGCTTTGATGACCTGATCAACGGCTTTCTTAACCGTGTCGTCCACCTTGGCGGCGACTTTCACCGTTGACTTGGACTTGGTTGCGGCAGGGGCGGAAGCGAGAAGGTCGAAGGGATTCGAGACGGGGGCGGTTTTCTTTGCCATGGTGTTGGCTCCTTTGGTTTTAGTTAAGTTCATACCGTTATTATACAAGGTTCTAGGCTTTTCCTTTTAATCTCTCTGTGAACTTGTCGTTAACATTGCCCCATTCAAAGTTAATGAACAGGGGAAGGTCTTCGTCTTTGATTCGTTCAAGGAGATATTCGTGCAGGGCAGAGAAATTGGCTTCTTCTTCCACGAATTTTTTGATTACAGCGTCATAAGCTCCTTCTGTTATGAATTGATACTCCTCTCGGTAGTCATCATCGTATTCCATGTTATACTCATGGTTGGATAGTACCTCTTCGTTGACGTCCTCCCCATGTATGGTAATGATGGCCTGCCCATCCCCTCCATCCCCCTGCCAGGTATCTTTTAAGGTAAGGTCTGGAAATTTTCTGGCGGTAGCGATCATCCATGTTACCGGCGGCGCCCACGGGGTATCGAATAAGAATCGGTATCCTCCAGCAATCTTCTGGGCGTCTTGTGTGTGGCAGGCGCCCCATTTACATCCCCAGTTTTCCAACTGCCAGTCATACCAGTTGTCTGATCCATACTTCTTGAGGAGTCTTTTATTGGGTTTGTCTGTGGGGCTGCTGGTGCCTTCAAGTTCCTTCGGCATGGGGATGGTCTTTTCGAGGCGGAATTCTGTGTTGATAGTGCCTTTTATTTTGCGTGCGGAATAAACCAGACGCTTGAAGGCATATGCTCCTTTACCTGTAACATCCAGAACATTTGATGTCCAATTCGGCATTCAATCCTCCTGTTTAGTATCCCTCTTCATCCCATACTTCACCGTTCTCTTCGGCTTCCCGCCGCCAGTCACGATCCTTAAACTCTTCGGCGCAGGCATCACAGAGGACAGGGTTGCCGTCGACGCCTGTGTTCCCGCACTTATACTTAAGAGTCTTGTAGCCCACCCCTTTCGGGATGGTGTAGTCTACAGGAAAGAAGGTCGGCGGCAGGGGTTGCACCTTTCCCCCTGCTCTTCATGGCCTTGCGGCGAGGAACCGACCCACGAATCACTTCGTCGGGAGACCGCGAACCACACACTTGCAGTCATACGAACCTGCGAGCTCGCGGATAAACTTCTGACCCTCGGCACTCAGAGAGGACAGATGCTCACTCGCCGCCTGAAGGAACTCGGACCGGGGCTGCGTCGCCTCGACGATCTCCGTACCCACCAGACCCTCGACCTCATCCCTCTTCAGGACGGTGATGACGAGAATGGGGTCAGGTTCCCCATTCGCATCTTTGCCGTTGAAGGGATCCTTCTTCGCAAGGATAAGCTCCCTGAGAAGAGCTTTGGCATCCGTGACCTTGAGCGTGGTCTTGGTCTCGAAAAACTTGTCCTTATCGGCACCGAGCACGGCATCAAGGTCGACACCTTCCATAATCTTTGCCGCTCTCGCTTTGTCGGGATCAAGGTTCACCTTGAAGGACGTCTTGGGGTATTCGGGGATCTGAACGTCGACCCCGTCAAAGACTTTCCCTTCCTCCATGAGCACCCGCCCGAGGAGTTCCGCCGCCGCCTTCTCGACACCAAACCTGTTAGCCTTGTCGAGGGGCTGGGTGTTCTTGATCAGCGTTGATGTCGCCACAACCTTACGGGCAAGATCAAGAACTGTCTTGTCATCCTTAATTTCTAAGGTTCTCATATTACTTTTACCTCCTAAGCGTTAATGGAATCGAGATGCTTACGTTCAGTTAAAGGTTAGCCCTTCTTAATTGCGTATCCGAGCGTTCCAAGTATTGCAATGAGGTAAGCCGCGATGAAACCCATGGTAGACTCCTTATCGAAGACGAATGGTTTTACCCTCACCCTGCCATGTCCCGCTGGTGTCATGCATCACCACCAGTTTCCATGCGTGGGCAAGAGAGCAGGTTATCTTTATGAAGCGACTGTTACGCCATATTGAAAGGACGCCCATCAGCCCTTCACCGCCACGAGTATCGTGCTGACCTTCTTCTCAACGGCGTGGTAAGGCGTGGTGTTCTGGGCGGCGTGCCATATGGTACGGCAGAACATACCGAGCACGAAGAACATGACAGGGACGATAAGACCACGAAGAATGCGGGACGTATTCTTTTTCATGCTTACTCCTAAGGTTAAAGGTTGAAGGCGTCGGGTTGCTATACCGACACGCCCACGGCTATTTGGGGGAGGATCGATCTTATGCCAAATCGATCACTCTCAATCCCGTGGGACGACTCCTTTTATTTAACGTCCGTGGAGTCAGGACAACAAGCTAATTATTTATTGCTACAAAAACAGCTGGTATAGCCTTTTTCTTTCCTTTATAAGGCTTATACAGCTTAAAATCATCAATATCCTCAATTTTAACTACTTTTAAGGCCTCTACTGCTAAGCCGACTGCCGGGCAAAGATCATCCAGATCAAATTGAGCTAATGTTAAGACTTCAACATTGTCAGGAATCTTTTTGAGACCTTTAATGACTGCTTCTTTAAATTCTTTCCCTTTCATGATTACCTCCTATGCCCGCTTGTAGAAGTTCAGACCGAGAGTTCCCTCGGTGCCCGGTACCGACTGGTTGCCAGACGTGGTGGCGATCAGTATCGTCTTCCCGGATTTGGACGGCCCGAGGGTCTTAGTGAGATCAATTTCAATCGTGAGAATGTTGCCGACTACTTTTGTCTTGACGTTGTCCACTACCTACCTCCTTGAAGATGTTGAATGATCCCCCGTACAATGCCCGAGGGTTAGGCATTTAAACTTATTTAACTATTGCCCATTTCGACCAGTATGCCACCGAGAGATTGTAATACTCTCGGTCAATCGGCGTCCCGTTCCCACCAAACTCCACGCCGAGGGCGTTGCGGAGGATGGTGGCAGGCGGCATGGGAGAGATGCAATCGTCTGGCTCAGCCTGCGCCGTAACGATTCCCCAGTCCGCCTCAATCGCAATCCCCTCTTTCGCCAACTGCTCCTTCGAATAGAGCACGATGGCGATGGTCTTGACCGGGGCACCCTCAACACTTAAGGCGTCCAACCAACGATCAAGATAAGGAAGCTCCGTCGCATCGTCGTTCTTACGGGTAATATATCCCGTGTTGAAGAAAGACTCCTTCTGAATGAGGGCGAGAGAAGATTTACCCTCGTACCCGATCTCCGATGCGGAGAGGTAAGCGTATTTGCAGAAGTCCATACCCTTCTGTGGGCAGTCCACAAGGATAGCCGACTCAAGCTTCGCCATAATCTTATCGAGGAAGGCGGAGAGAAGAGAGTTCTGACGGGCAAAGCCGAGGATTTCAAAGGACATGAGGACTCCTTGGGAGAGGGTTTACTGCACGTCGGATTGTTGTACCGACACGCCCCCGACTTCAATCGGGGGACGGCTCCTTTTCTTTTACGCCTGCGGAGTCAAGGCGGCCTTCTGCGGCACGGGATTCTGCACGCACCCCTTACGGTGAGTGCGTATCCCGTTCTGATGAACGAAATCGTTCCATGCAACCCGACGTTCTTTGGGCGTGGACTTGACGACGATAACCATGTCGAACCCTTTCGTTAGAGGAGATTACATTCAGCCGTGAAATGCTCAGGCTTCAACCGCACCACCCGTGCCCTACGTTTCTTGGACGCCACCCTCTTATACCGAAGGATGGCGTCCGAAGATTCGTAGTCCATAAACTTGTGGCTCAACGCTTCCGCCCATGCCAGCCAGCGAGGGAAGCCGTGGAGTTCGATGTCTCACGGGAGAGGCCGGGGTGAAGGCGCTGAAGCTCGGACGCCACACTCGCGTTGAACTTCACACGCATCTTGCGGCGGGCGTGGGCTTCCAGTTTCTCAACCGCCGTCTCAATGATCTGGGCGGGGGACATGAACTTCAGCTTGCCGTCACTGCCTTTGAATAAAAGCATTCCAAACCTCCTCAATTAGTGTGGTGAATCTCTTTGACCATCAACCCTGCCCCGAAACAACAGAGCAGGACAACGATGTACATATTACAGAAGGCGAACACGGCTGTCCCAATGACACTCCCGAAGAGTATCATGTAGAAGCCATACTTCCTCCAGTTGCCCTTCTTAATCCCAACGCAAAGGACACCCATAATAATCAGGGCGACCATCAGGATTTGAACACGAAACATTTACCACCTCCAGTTGCTCTCCACAGGGTCGGTCGACTGCCCGAAGTATTCGGCAGTCTCGACCATGCGGTAATGGTCTTCAACGTACTCCTTGTCATCCCAGTCCTGGGCTTCCTGCATCAGGGAATCCAACTCCTCGTCATCGCAACAGCAACCCAGACCGTCATAGCACGCATCAGCCGCCCACTCGATCTCCTGAACAACAGCTGCGGCGAGCACCTCCCGAACCACCGCCTTGAACTTACGGGCGAGACGGCGACGCTCGTGGGTCAGAACTTTGTCCTGCGTCTCAAAGGAACTTTTGCGGTTCCAAATGGGCAAACCCGCCTTGTCAAAAGCACGGCACCACGCCTGCGACGACGAAAAGCTGACATCGTCGTAGGAGTCAGGGAGCGTGTTCGGGCGGCGGCTACCACGGACGCGGATGCTGAACTGACGCCCCTCTTCGGTGAGGAACGTGGCGGTCGCCTTCTTCTCATTCAACGTCTTGGGACTGCGGAAACAACCGATGGTGCGTGCTGCCATACTACCTCCTGCGGGCTAAGGTTAGACTATTCGTTAGTATCGCTACGCCACTTCTTATCTTTGCGGTTGTAATCCCGCTTGCTTTTGATAACCTTCGTAGGACGACCGCCACTCAACATCACCAGCGTGCGGCCGTTCACCTTCTTAAACGCTACCCTTCCCATCTCTTACCTCCTTTACCCCTTCGGTCTCCATCCCTTACACAGGGACTTGTAGGCGTGGGTTTATCTAACGCCTCGTTTTTCGGCAGCGAAATGCTACCTACACCGAAATGTTGAGCTAAGGGGGAATCGAACCCCCGACCCATCTAACCCCACGCATGTATCATCCCGTCAGAATCCGTCGATTCCGAGCAGAATAAAACACCGACACGTAGGCCGAGAGATTAGACGGGCCCTCGCCTGAGTAAGCCCGTAATTGTTGGCTCACCTTTAAATGGGGGCCACCTCGCTTTAGGTGAGCCGTTTTCCCCCCGGCCCCATCAGGGGCCACAGCGAAATCACGGAGATGTAAAACCCCGCTTACTGAGCGGGGACGGCTTCCTCGACCTCGAGCGTCAGCCCGAGCATCGCGTCGAGGTCTTTCCAACCCTCCTGCCTCGCCGAATAGGTCCCGGCGAAGCGGATGGTCTGGACGGCCTCCGCGAAGCGGTCGTCGTCCGACGCGAGGAACTTGACCGTCTCGCGGATGTCCGCCGGCTCCATCAGGAACCGGGGCAGATCCGCCGCCTTCAGCATCGCGGACAGCTCCCTGATCCGCGTCTGGCGGGTCAGGTTGAACTTCGCCAGGTCGAGCAGCTTCTGCTGCTCCGTGACGTGGGCGAGGTACTCGCGGCGATCCTGCATGTGCAGGACTTTCGCCGGCCGTTTCGGGCGGGCGATGGCGAAGGAGGCGGTGGACGTGGCGGAACGGGCGATTGATGCTGCCATGAGAGGCTCCTTTGAGAGAGTGGTTAGGTGCCCGTGATTGGGCGGGTGGGTGATACGTTCACCCTTCCGGCATCGTACAGCTGGACGCCGCGACATGACCACTGGTCGCGGTTCCCCTCGCCGTCCCTACTGTTTTTTGGGTATTATTTCTTCGGGTGTTGGCGGGGGTCAGACCGGATTACCCGGCATTTAAACCCTGTCATAAAACAGGGCGAGACGCCATAACATTCTATATACCTCCTTTGGTATAACCCCGTACGTGGGGCTATGACAGGCATCGTACAGCCTGTTACGGTACGGCTTGACTGCCGTACTGATTGCCCGCATCAGCGGGCACTACATCGACACGAATTAACTGACGCCTAATAGCGGGAAAAGGCGTCAGACGATTCGCAATCGGCGGCGAGACGAGCGAACATCCTCGCGTCGAGCCAACGACGAATGGCACGTATGATAAACATACGACCCCCTTCGTGGTTTAACCGTGAACGGCACGGCACCGAATACGTGGACGGGCTTGGAACCGTCCTGCCGCATTACGACACCTTACGGTGTCGTCCTCTGCGTGTCGAAAAGGAAAAGGAAAAAGTTTCATGCGTTCGGAAGCCACGTACACACCCACGTACCGTGGGCGGTCTTGCGGCTGAACGACGTCATGCCCTTTTTCGGAAGGGCGGGTGCCGCGTCCGTCTGTGAGAGCGTCTGTGCAATCGCGGCGACGGGGGCGGCGACTGACTGAACGGTTATGAGCGTGCCATTTTCCCGAAGGAAGGCGGCGGTCGGCGAGGTCGGCGAGTATGCACGCTTTTCAGCGGGCACGTAAAAGATTTCGTCGCCCTTGTTCAGACGGGCTTTCGTCTCATTGCACTTGGACGAAAACCGTGCCGACATAACCTTATACGACGTTCCGTTGACCATAACGACTCCCTTGAATCCGTACACGCTGTATTGCATATACGGGTATTCGGGGAAGCGTCAACCTTTTCTCATTGTCGAAAAGGAAAAGGAAAAAGTTTCATGACGGCTTATTGAACCGTCAGAACCAATCGCCCTTTTCTTAATGTCGAAAAGGAAAAGGAAAAAGTTTCATGACGGCTTATTGAACCGAAATGTTTTTCCCTTTTCTCATTGTCGAAAAGGAAAAGGAAAAAGTTTCAACACGAAAAAATATTCCGTATCAAATGTTTTTCCCTTTTCTCATTGTCGAAAAGGAAAAGGAAAAAGTTTCAATAGCAGAAAAAATATTCTGCATTGAATAACTTTCTCTTTTCTTAATGTCGAAAAGGAAAAGGAAAAAGTTTCATTCCCTATTGTAAAGGAGCTATTTTCCTTTTTCAGCCCATATATAGGAAATAGGCTGTTCAGGGTACACAATGTCCAAACCCAAAATTTGAATTTCTGGAAATCCCCCACCCGCCTACCTCAATTGCCCACCTATCTACCCTCCCCGGGACCGGTCCCGTCTACCTCCCCGGTCCCGTCTGCATGCCACCTCAACTTTCAGCCCTGTACGGGCATAGACCGTTCAATGCCGTACATTTCGAGTTCAGCGGGTCGTGGGGGTGGCTGCTCCATGTTGTACACAGGTACGGCTCGGGATTTTCGTCTCCTCTTTGTGGCATGGGCATGGTCGGCTCGTCTTTTTGAGGTGTGTTGGTTTGTCCTCTCCCTGCCCGGGCATACTCGGCTCGGGTTTCATGTAAAGTGGTAATGCAGGGGATGGTCTTGAGGGGTGGGTATGGGGATTTTTGGGGGATGGGAGGGGTTTTTTGTAAAAAGGCAAAAAAATAAAAAGGGGTCGCGGGGCCTTCGGCCCCTGAAAGGCGTGCCCTGTTTTTCGGTGGATTTTGTATTTTGCGTGGTGTATGGAGGGGAGGTAATTTTGTATAATAGGAGGTATGGATGGGTTCAGGGTAGGTGGGTTATATTATTGTACGTCTGTGGAGTATCTGCCCTATCGGTCGGTATTTCAGGTGGTGCGGATAGTTGGTGGGGTACATTTTTTCAGGGTATTGGCGACGAACAACAAGTATGAGGGTGAGGAGGGGGTTTTCAAGAAGATTACTGATAGTTTGAGGGTGGAGGAGATTTCGGTGGATGATTTGCCGTTGTATGTTGGTTTGCCTTTTATAAAGTTGGCTTTTCGGGAGGTATTTGAGGGGCGTGTTTATGGGTGATACGTTATATGATGAGGGGTGTGAGGGGGAGCGGTATTCGGACCGAGTATATCGGGACGATGAGGGTAATCGGTTGTTATATCCTGTGGTGTTAGGTGGTAGGGGTAATGGGGTGAAGTTATTTGATGGGAGTCGGGTGGTTCGTGGTAAGGTTGTTCGGGAGTTAGAGAGTAAGGATGAGCGGGCGGCATATTTGAGGCGGTTGGCGGAGCTTCATGCTCGGGCGGATGCTTATGTGAAAGAGCGTCGGGTGGTGTGGCCGAAGCCTGGGGAAGTTGTGGTTGTGCCTAAGAAGGTTGTATTTACTAAGTTGAAGGGGTCGGTGTCTATTCATAAGTGTTGTGGGGTATGTATGCCGTTTGTTGGTCGGTCTCGGATGCGGTGTGGTGTATGTGGTTCGGTGTATTTGATGTATCTTGGGAAGTTGCATAAGGAAAAATAGGTATTTTTTTGCTTAACGTATTTTTTTTTGCTTAACGTAATTTATTTGGTAACTTCATGGGGTTCAAGTAGATAAAAATGTAAATTAAGTGCTGAAAATATCTTTGCCATGTGTTAAATTATTTTTATAGAGTGCTATTAAGGAATATTCAACATACATTCATCTGTTTAAAGGGTTCCTGAGCGGGTGGGTGGTCATATTGCTGGTCGGCGCCTGGGTGTTGGTTCTGGCTGGTATGTACTAAGGGGGCTGGGGATGGGGTATAAGCCGTAGCGGGACATTCGGCATGTAAAGGATTTTTAGAGGTGTTCATAAACCATGTATTTGAAAGGGGCGTTTTATGGGTGATAGTCCTAATAGTTTTCTTGCTGGTTTTGGTTTGCCTCCGATTAATCCTTTTCAGACGGGTCAGGGGCCTGAGGTTTTTCGGCCGTGTATGCCTGCGCCGTTGGATCTTTTTCCTGCGTCCAAGCCTATGAATGATCCTTACCAGTCTCATTTTGAGTATGGGAAGGATCACTTTTCGACGACGCACGATATTCACAGTTTTGGTTCGACGGCGCCTGTTCAGAGGGATTTGGGTTTGCGGATGCCGGACGACTCGTATAAAAAGCTTTGTGCGACGGATTCTCCTGATTCTGTATATCCGTGGCAGACGAAGTTGACGGATTTCAAGTTTTAGTTTTTTCGTTGTATGTTGGGGCCCTCTTCCCGCTGACGCGGGGGGAGGGTTTTTATTTTGTGGAAAAAAGTGTTGCGGAAGACCTTCGGTCTTCCCAAAGGGACTGTGGGTTTTTTATTTCACGCCACGTTTTCCGGTATGGGTCGGGCGATAAAGATGGCTCTCATAGGGGAGATATCCGGAGACATTATGAGGGAGCCGTGTCCACGGAGGTTTATAAAAAAGGTTGATTTAGGTGCGTGGTCGTAGGCTTCGATCAAATCTACGATCTCATGGAACTCTTCGATAGCCCCGCATGGTATGACACTTTTTGTGAAGGGGGCTCCAGCGATATATACATGGGAGTGGATCATGTAGTTGATGTCCTTAAAATGCCGATAAAGTCTAAGCTGTATTGGTGTGTCTACGGAAGGTTTGATTTCCCCGTAATATCCGACTGCTTCTCCCATCAATTTTGTGGCTACGAAACCTTCCCTGGAGATGTTCCGTTTATCTACGTTTCTTCTGGTTACATATATGATGTCCTTATCTCCTCTAAAGGACGGGAATCCTGATTCGCAGCGGAAAGATACATTCCCAAGAAACCTGGTGGTGTCATGGACATGGACGAGGTCATGAAATCTGTCCCCGTATTTCCTGGCCAAGGCAAAGAACTCTTCTTTGTTTGGTACCTCTAAGGGTTGAGGGTCTATACTCTTACTGCTGTTCCTGGTATATTTTGTAAGTTGGCCTGTCCTGGTGAGGAGGATGAGGGCCAATTTTTCGACGGTGGCGGTTGCACAGAACTGGTTGCCGAGAGGGTCTAAGACGGTGGAGATTATAGTTCCTTCAACGTCTCTTTCGAAATTAACGATGAGGTTGGCTTTGACTTTGAGTGCTCGGGAAATGACCTCGAGCCAGTTATACTCGTTATTGTTTCTTTTTGATGTTACGAGGATGATTTTAGGGTATTTGATTTTGATGCCTTCTACGAGTTTTTCTTTATCGTTAGGGACGTTTGCGAACCAGAAGAGGACATCGGTCTGTTCAACCGTACTTGTAAGCGTGGAGAAGAGTACGGAGAAATTCCCTCCATTAATGAGGGTTCCTTCGTTATTGACGGTTTTCATAGCGCTGAAGAGTTTGTTGATGAATCCTGACGGTCGTCCGTCTGCGTCGTCGAAATTTCCCCCAACCATAAGATATTTCATACTGTTCCTTTCGTTTAGTCTTTACTGATATTATACAAAAAATTCAGATATTTTTGAGGGCTTCGTGGAATTCGGGGTAGATATTTTTCATATTCATATATAGGGGTAGTTCTTCTTTAGGGACGTGGACGGGGTTTTGGAAAGTGTTGTTGGAGAAGAAGCGGCAGCCTGGGTATTGGAAGGGTCCGTCATCGCTGGCTAAGAGGAAGCATTGGATTCCTCCGAGGCTTTGGATTCCTCCGAGTCCGTCATATTTTTCAATTCCTGTGATTTTTATGAGGGTTTTTACTTTGCCTGCGTAAGTGGCTAGGTAGAATTCCCCGATTTTATATCTATATTTCATTTAGGGTTTCCATGAAGAGGGGCATGATTGTGGGCCATCCGACGTAGAGGGGTAGTTCTTCTTTGGGTACTTCTTTAAAGATATAATTTATGGAAAGTCCGTACTTAAAGGAGACCATTTTAGTATTAAAGGAGACCTCTTTAGTAGCGGCAAGAGGTGAGACGGAGATGGCGTCGTTGTCTACGAAATCATCGAAAATGAATAGGAGGGCTTTCCCGTCGAAGAACTCTACTTGGTAGATGTGTCCTTTTATGAGGTTATCGTTTATTGTTTTCGAGCGTTCAATTTCATATATCATTTAGGGTCTCCATGAATTTGGGGAAGATATGTGGCATGCCTAAGTAGAGTGGTAGTTCTTCTTTGGGTACTTCTTCAAAGTCTACAACGGCTACAAGTTCGAGGCATGAATTTCTTATTGCATTACTTGGTAGATAGTCAGTGGCTAAGATGTGTACGAGGGCCAGATCCAGGGTCTGCATTCTTTCAAAGGTAAACAGGAGGCATCGTCGTGCCATGATGTTGCCGCCTGGGAGGTTTTTGATCCAGGATTTGATGATGTAGATGTGTCCTTTTACGGGGTTTTTAATTTCCATTGAGGATTTCTTTGAAGGCTGGGTAAATGATGGGTAAGTTGAGGTAGAGTGGGAGGTCGTTGGCTTTGATTTCGGTGCATTTATGGATGTCGGTGGTATAGATGAAGGCTATGCCGCCTACGTAATGGGGTTCTTCATGTGCTGCGAGCGGGGTAATGTAGAGGATATGTCCGAAGCTGCCGAAGTGTTTGAATATGAGGAGTCCGTGGTTTTGCCGTCCGCTGATTTTTGCACGGTAGAGGTGGTTGATTTTGAAGTATTCGGCATTCATACACCTATTATACATGTTTTTGGGTTGTAATTATCTTTTAATGGGTGCGGTAGAGATATCTTCTAAAAATTTGGGGTAAGGTATTATAATGTGTATGGCCAACCGTGTTGCTTCTAGGTATGTTCGTGCTCTACTTATCAATAAGCGGAACATAGAGTTTGCCCGTGCTGGGGGTTTGTCCCCTGTGAAACAGGAGGGTTATAATCCTGCGATGCCTACGATGCATTCTCCGCCTGCACGTAAAGGTGTATATGCATTTGTTTGGCCTTATATTGAGACCTTTTTATTGGGTGTGGAGGAATTCAAGCCGCATCGTATGGAATGGGTGAAGGATGAGAAGGGGAAGAAGTTGAAGTATGAAGAGGATGACCCTAAGAACCTGGAGCGGATGGAAAAGAAGAAATACACGACTGTTTTCAAGGATAAGGCGACTAAAGAGAAGCATGATCAGGATTTTGATGCTTATTGGAAGACCCGTGAGGGTCCTGATCCCCTGCCACGGCCGGTGGCCGAGCAGTATTGGGCGAAGCATGTGAAGCCTCGGAAGTTTAAATATTACGGTGATATTTGGCATCATTTAAGTGAGAGGGTACCTCAGGCGGCTGTTTTGGAGCGTAAGGGGTTGTGGGTTAAGACGTCTTTTGATGATTATGTGGTGGCATTGCAGAAGGAGATAGGTGCTTTGGAGCAGTTTAAGAAGCGTGAGCAGATTGGTATGACGATAGATCATTTGGAAGTCTTCATCGAGGATAAGATATGAGTATAAAATATGAGGTTTTAGATTTTACTCCGCCTAAGGCTGTTGCATCGGCTGCGGCTATGGGTTTAGAGTATAGAGAGAAAGCTGGGGGAAAGGGTGGTTTGACTCCTTCTCAAGCGGCTAAAGAGGGTATAGGTTCTGGGGTTCAGAGGGCCATTAATTTAAAAAACAGGGATAAACTGTCTCCTGAAACTGTAAAAAGAATGAAGGCTTTTTTTAGCAGGCACCAGAAAAACAAGGGTATTGCTTCGGAGTTTAAGGGTACGCCATGGAAGGATCGGGGTTATGTTGCATGGTTGTTATGGGGTGGGGATCCTGGGAGGGCCTGGGCGGAGAATATGGTAGATAAAATGAATAAAATTGATGAGCGAAACAAAATGGCTAATCGTATAGCTTCAACTTTAATATTGGGAGGTAATATGGCATCGAAGAGTAAGGGTAAACGGTCGCGTAGTCGTAGCAGTGTGTCTTTGGTTCTTCGTGAGGCGGCGATGGAGGTTGTGGCTAAGGAAAAAGGTTGGCCGAAGACGTTGGAGAAGGGTCGTTTTACCACGTATTGTAAGACGCAGGGTTTTGAGGGCCCGTGTAAGGCATGCGCCGAAAAAGCGCTGGATTCGGATGACGCAAGCGTTCGTGGAATGGCGTCTTTTTATTTGAACACGACCTTAAAGCGTAAATAGGTAATATTCTATTAATAAAAGGGATAGGGTACACGGTTTTGGAGAAATAGAATAATGCTTCATACAATAGCCACACGAATACGTAGGTTGGTTACATCCTTCCTTGATGAAGCTGTAATGGATTCGATTCATTCGGCTGCGTCGTCTATTACTGCATATCTTCAGGCGGGGGCTGGTTTGCGAAAGCAGATTGTTCCTGCCTATAATGCCCATAAAGGTGTTGAGTCGGGTGATTTGAATCTGACGGCTATTATGCGTAATGTGGCCAACAGATTTGATGACGATGAATTGAAGAAGGCTGTGATTGAGGATGGGGCGGAGTTTTTTACGACGGGTAAGTCTTCGTTGCAGAAGCGGAAGACCAATGTAGAGGATACTGGGACGTTATGGGATCAAGGTGAGGCTCAGAAGTTAGCTGACAAGTTGAATGTGGAGCTGCTGACTAACCTGGGGGAGATTAATCAGAAGACCAAAGGCAGTGTCTCACAGATTTTAAAGTTTGAATCCAAGTACGTACCTGGTGGTCGAAAAGAACTTGTTGAGCGTTCTAACCCTATGGGGATGAGAGACTTATTGGTTAAGCTGCTTTATACTTCCGGAGGTCCTTTGACGGATATTCGGGAGTTGGATTTATTGGATCGTTTGAAGCCTGCTGTTCAGAAAGTTATTGCTACTATTTTGAAGAGGGATTATCAGGATGCTGTTCGTCGGGTGATGGCATATAAGGGCACTCATGAAAAGCTGGATGTTCTGGATCCTTCATCTAAGGAGAAGGAAGAGCAGGGTGTTAAGATTGAGAAGCCGATGGATCCTGAGGCTTTGGAGAATCTTGTTGACGAGATTCAAGAGGAAGATAAAGATGTAAAGATCAAGGAATATAAAGGTATTAAGTACCCTATCAATATGTTGAAGCGGATTGTAGCATGGGTTAAGGGTAATGGTGACAAGATTGATATGGCCATCCTTGTAAATCTGATGCACCCTAACCCTGTGGATGACAAGGACATGCCTGCGAAATTAACGCAGATGTTTACTCGTGGTACTGAAGAGGAGTTTAATCTTAATACATATAAGACTCGGAAGAAGAGGCTGTTGGATAAAATAAAGGACGCCTTTTTTTCTACGGAAAAGGTGAAGGAGCCTGTTGTTGAGAAGTCTGAGGATGAGGTGGAGAAGGCTGTTGTTCCGGAGACCTCGGATAAGATGGATTTGACTGGTTTATCTGAAGGGGATTTGGATAAATTTCTGGATTATGCTGATAATGCTTTATCTGGTAAAGGGAATATTAAGGGGTCTCTCAAGGACACGATTCTTACATTATACGGGTCTAAGATTCCTGAAAAAGAATTGGATGAGTACATGGCTGAGATGGAGAGGGAAAAGGATGCCACTAAGGAAGGCTTGTGGCCGAAAATTTTTGCTTCTTTTATACAGTCGAAGGTTAAAGATGGTACTTTAAAGCATGAGGATCTGCAGAATTTTAAGGCTCACCTGCAGGCTAATAAGGGTGTTTCTGGAAAGAAATTCAGTGAAGAGGATATAAAAAATATTCTCAACTTAATAAAAGCCGTCCATAAGAAGATGACCGTTACTAATGCGGCAAAAAGTTTAGGTATTGAACCTACAAAAGCGAGTATGTGGTTTTCCAAAAAAGTTAAAAACATATACCGTGACTGGGTTAAGGGTGGAAAAAAGACTGCTTCGGAGTGGTCTGAAGAGATATTCAACTTAAGGTGGGCCATAATGATGAATGAATTTGAGATGGAAGACGAATATTCGGGCGCTGTCCGTAAGATCATGGGTTATGATGTTGTGGCCGCTGAGCCGGAAGAAGATGAAGATGACGATACTGAGAATCTTCCGCCTCTGTCTGCCAAGGACCTGGCCTTATGGCGTAAGAAGAATATCGGCATTCCCAGGAAACCTGGCCCGGGTGGGGAGCAGGAGTCTCCTGTTCAGCAGGGCTTACGGCGCATGAAGAACCCTATCGTAGAGGGTTTCAAAGAATTGGCCAACCTGACTGCCACAGAGCGGTCCGAGCTTAAGAAGAAGCTGGATACATGGTTTGAGACACGTTTACTGAAGAACCTTCATAACGTAGACGTACACATGATTTTTGATTCTGAGTATGACATGTCTGATGCCCATGATAAACCTACGGTTGAAAGATACATGGTTAACATGGAGAAAGATTCTAAAAAGAAAAAGTCTTGGGATTTTCTGCCACACGGCCAGAAGCCTCCTGCTGGTCATGAATATAAAAAGATGATAAAGAATGTGGACACGGGCAAATGGGAAGAGCACCCTGATGCAACTGAAGGCCCTAAAAGAAATCCTCGTAGGAAATCTGACGGGACTCCTGAGGACCCGGCTAATTTCCATTGGGTGTCTTTTAACGGGTTTATTGCGTTAAAAGGTTCTGATCCTTTAAAGCCTTTGAAGGTTAGCCCCTACAAAATTTTGTATGAATTTCATCAGCCTCTGGATGCCAGTGGAGATATTAAGGGTTCCTTTAAATCTCGCCTTAGTTTATGGAATGCCAAGGATGATGAGTTGCTGCTGACTGAGGGAGAGGGTCATGTTGCTGTTTTCCGTGAGGAACTTGATAAGTTTTTCAATAATATGATCCATAAATACGGGATTCCGATGGTTGATACGTCGCCGATTCCTGTGCTTTATATAAACCAGAATCCGAAGAGTCAGCGGGAATATCACGGTACGCATAAGTTCAACGAAATGCTGGGAGGTATAGGGCACTCTGGCCCCTCACATGAGCAGCATGTTCAAAAGTATGACGAGTTATCGCATAAGATTGAGACCCGTGGGTTGCCGATACAGGTTAAAGACATTTCGATGCGGGAATTAATGGATGCCTTAAAGCATATATGGAAGGATAAGAACTCTAAGAGGCCTAAATATACGAAGGATGACTCAGAAAAGGCTCAGGAGTTTATCAATAAAATGAAGGATTTTGATGAGAAGACTCTTCCTCACGATTTAAAATACGAGGCCAGTAAGTTTAAAAATTCGGTACATGATGCTTGGATGAAGAAGACGGAAGATATGGCAGATATATCGGAGACCGTGCATGACATGCCTACTGAAGAGGAGTCTAAGGTTAAGTATGAAAAGAAAAAGGCTCCGGAACCTGAGGATGCTTCAGTAACTAAGTAAAAAAATTCATACCATTATATTAGGAGATGTAAAATGAAATTAGTGAATGCTTTTGAGATGAAATTAGAGGCTCCTAAGCCGGGTTCTGCCACCGACACTATTTTGGATTTAATTAATTCCAACAGTGTACATCATAAGGGCATATCTACGGGGCAGAGTGATCTTAAGTCTAATATAATGGATCCGCACAAAGCCTATACCATGGAAGAAATGGTGGCAATGTTTAAGAGGCTTCATGACAATATTAAGTTCAATCCTCAGTATGACCCGTCGGTTGTTGCTGATATTTATAAGAAGGTTAAGAAGAATATTCCCGGCATGTGCAAAGAGTTCGTCAAGCGTATCAAAGCGGCCGAGGTCAATTATAAAGGTAAAGACATTCAAGCTTTTATTGATCATGACTGGCAAGAGGGCCATGAGTGGACAAATATAAAGCATCTGGAAGATATTTTTTCAGATATGGTTGCCCCTAAAATTGACCCTGATAAAGATGGGCATGTCGTGGCCATTAAGCTTCCGAAACTTCCTGGTGGCTCTAAAACTATGGAGCTCATCAGTAAAATTGACCGCTATAAAAAATTCACGGCCACACCTGGGGAAGGTAAAACCGTTAAGAGGGAAGATGGCACTGAGGTTTCCTTAGCCCCTAAAGCCCCTAAGAGCACTCATGGTGAGAACATTCTGGCGCCCGATAAATGGTACTCGGCCCATGATTTAGATGTGTTTTTCAGGGCTTTCCGTGGCATTGTTGAGCTGCATGCCGATGATGACATTGCTCAGGTAAAGAAAAAAGGCAAAGCTGATTACGGTATTAAGGGCGATGATGTCGGTCAGGCTCTTGAGGATGCCCGTTCTGATGAAGCCTCCAAGATAATCAAAGGCCGTATAGAGGATATGAAAGAGGTTAAGAACCTTATTCCTGAGGTAGCCAAGGAGTATAAGCGTCGTCTGGATGCTTTTATGCGTCCTTTGCCGCCTGCCTTGAAGGAGAAGATTGAGAAAAAGTATGATGTCTCTTGGGTTAATGACCTGAATAGTCATGTGCGTAATTGGCAGAACATGGTTTTTTCTGAGGGGGAAGAGAAGGAATTAGAGAATAAGATTGATGTCACTCTCAAGAAAAAGGAAACGGAAAAAGGGGAGCCTAAGCAGAAGGCCCGTATACCGGTCATGTTTGTTAAGTTTGAGCGGGTGGGCGAGATTTTAAGAGATGCCCAGAAGAATATTGAGCAGCTGGCCACCCGTATTGGTA